>ERZ808054.1079-NODE-1079-length-18063-cov-4.234738_pt1 | contig 18063 bp, 14 predicted proteins | sample MGYA00380201_ERZ808054 | MGnify/ENA primary metagenome ERZ808054 (study PRJEB31490, sample SAMN06133419) | mouse gut metagenome | isolation source: Z5_2 | host: mice | place: China: Chengdu | collected 2015-05 ... | reverse complement strand
GTATGGGGCGCTTTGTGTCGAAAATAGTCTGCCGGGGTAGAATGGGGTAGGTTTTTGGGGGAATAAGCACTTTATTTTATGGTATATAGTGCCGAATAATGTGCTTAGTATGCGTTGTTTGGATTCTATATAGATTTTGGCAGGGCTAAAACGAATAATAATTCATAAATTATGTGGAAATTCAGAACGGAAACAGAAAAGGGTTATCTGTTTTCACTGAAAACCGCATAAACAACGGGCTGTTATGATGCAGCTTTATGAAAGCATGAAAAATCAGGTAAAAAACCATAGGGCAGGATTTCTTACCTGATTTTCATATTTCTTACCTGATTTTCATATTTCTTATGGCAAAGATGCCGCTCAATCATCTTTATCAATGATTTTGCGCTCCCTTTATTTGTGCACAGCCTTATGCTTCGAAAATCGGATGCAAAACGGGCTGTCGGCGTGTACGTCCGGCTGGACGCCTATACCGTGAAGTTAAACGTTGCCGTTTTTCCGTCAGTGAATACAATCGTCAGAGTATGTTCGCCCGCAGGTATGGAAATGCCCGAATCCATCATAGTCAGAATCAGCACATTGTCCTCCAGGCCTCCTTCCGAGTCGTAGTCCGCGAAAAATGACGGCCTTTTGTCGATTCCGCTGATTTGGGTTTGGCTATTGTCATAAAGCCCGAATACGGTTTGGTTGAACACCACTTTGAGCTTTGCGCTGTTGGAAGCGGAAAGAACCGTTACGTCCGTAATCTCCGGTTTGGATGTATCATCGGGAGCCGGTTCGGTATATTCAGGAATCTCCTTATAGCTGTAGAAATCCTCTCGGTTGCCCCTCTCATCTTCTGTTGCGTAGCAGAACCATTGCCCTGCTTTGGCACCGTTAATGGTTATATAATTCCAGCCGTATCCCATGGAAACCGTGGAACCGTTGGCATAAATCTGCGCAGGATCCTTAGGCGCGGTTGTTCCTTCGCCTTCCACTTCGTCCTGAACCGCATAGTAAAGCGTGCCGGCTTCGTCTGAGTTGACGGTAACAACGATCGTGTCCGCATCTTTCCATTCAATGTTTTCTGCATATGCGTTGGGAGCCTGCAGGTCAAGGTAGCAAGAGCCGTTTATCTGCGTACCGTCGTTTAATGTGATCAGGATCGTGTAAGTATTATTTTTCGCAGGGATGTTGCCTCTCTGCATATACACACGGTAGACCTTATTATCCGAAGTTCTGACTTCTCCAAGCGTTGTCTCACTTGACGGACAGCTTATTTGGAACTGTTCCAAAACCAGGCTTTCCGGAGTGGCGGTTTCCAGCTCTATCTCAAAACCATATAAGTATTCGCCGTTTTCCAGCTTCTCGGCAAATGCCTCAGCCCTTTGGATTGCGGCTGCATTTCCGGCATGGACATCCCCGGCTATGGAAAGGCTGTTTACCAATGTAGATTTTCCCTCCGTATTGACTGCTACATAATACATGGTGTATGGCATACCCTCAGCCAAACCGGTAATGTTGAAGACATTCTCATGCTGCATCATCTCCGTTTTAACGCCGTCCCTTATGATGTCTGCTTCCGTTACTTCCGTGGAAGCGGCCTGGGCCACAGCTTGTCCGTTTTCCCTTAATATATAATAGAAATAACCGGGTTGGTCTGAAGTATAGGTAATTCTTGCTTCACTGGCGCTTGTGCGGACAGTGTTCATGCTTGCAAGATGCGCACAATCCGTCCTATAGGAAAAAACCTTTGAGATTGCCGTGCCGTCAGGAAGAGTAATCTGTATATCATATTCCTGATCCCTGTAATAGGTAGTTGACAGATTATAAACCATATTATCATTTGTAGTTACAGAACGGATTGTCATATCGGAACCGCCACTATTACATATGATACTGAACGCTTCCAAGGTAAGAGCCTGTTCCGTCTTCTGATTCAAAGTGACCCTGATGTGTCCATCGCCAACAACCTCCACGCTTTGAATTGCAAAAGCATTTTTTCCCGGCTCAGAGGGTTCCGAAGGTCCGGAAGGATTTGAAGGTTCTGAAGATTCCTCCGGAGATTCCGGGTTCTCCTCCGAAGATTCCGCAGGGCTATTAGACTGTGCCGCCATTTTTTCTGCATTTAACGAAGATTCGCTTCTGCCCTCTCGGCCTTCCTGTTTTCCGTATTGCTTGTAATGTTCGTAAGCCGCCAGCAGATCATTGCCAAAGGCGGCCTGCAGTTCGGTGTACCTGTTAAGATAATCCACAGGGTCAAAGTCGGTGCCGTTGTCTCTTTGCTCAAAAGCCCCATAGCGAAGATAATGCTCAATATAAGCATCCCAGTCATCTCCAAACGCAGCCTGAAGATCCTTATATATCTCCTTGTATTTGACGATATCTATCATTTCGTTCATGACTCTGCCCTCGGCGAGCCCGAACATCATGAAATGCTTTAACAGAGCGGTCCTGTCATATCCATATGCGGCTTTCAGATCCGGGTATTCATCCGCATAATATTGTTCGTCGAAAACATCTTCTACGCTTGCCGCCTGCGCATAACCGATGCTGCCAAATGCCACAGCCCCTGCGGTAGCTGCGATGAGGATCCGCCTGCTTTTTTTTGCCGCCTCTTTCCATTTTTCCTTGAATACTTTACTCATTACTTTGTTTTTCCCTTCCCTTTTTCTTTTTATGGATTTTTTTACATATTATCCATAATAATGCTTTTTTTGCCAATCGTCAAGTAACACAGGTCATCCTTCACGGCAAACGCCCTTTACAAAACGTCACTGGATTGACTAAAAAATTCTTCCATGCTATACTATCCTGCGTAAAAGACAAACCGGGGAGGTGGAAAATATGCTTTGTCATTTTGTGATTAACCTAAACGGAGAACTCTGTACAAAGTCTGGTGACTGGACGATATTTGTACAGAGGTAAAAAGCAATCGTCCACATTGGATTTTGTACTTTTTATTCTTGCGTGTAACGAGCCAGGCAGCCGCACTTATGCGGATATTTGGCGACTGCCACGAGGGTCAGTATCCTGCTGCTTGCAGCGGGGGTGCCGACTCGGAGGGATTAAGAATAGAATGGAGAAAATTCAATGGAAAAAAAATCATTTAAGAAATATATTATTTTATGGTTAAGCCAAAGTGTGTCCGGGCTTGGCAGTTCCATGACCGGGTTCGCGCTTGTTCTATGGGCATATGGACAGAGCCGGTCGGCAATGTCTGTTTCAATGATGTCGTTTTGCAATTATGTGCCGTATGTCATTTTAAGCCTGTTTGTGGGCAGCTTCATAGACAGGCATAATAAGAAAACAATCATGCTGGTTTCGGACGGCATTGCGGCGTTTGGCTCACTGGCCGTGCTGGCATTATTGCTTGCGGACCGTTTGGCGGTTTGGAATATTTATATGATAAATGCGGTGATTGGCATAACAAATGCTTTTCAGCAGCCGGCATCCGCGGTGGCGACAGGGTGGCTGGTGCCGAAGGAGAAGATTTCAAATGTGAGCGGGATGAATTCTTTCTCCCATAACCTGATTGTGGTATTTGGCCCCATGATGGCAGCTTTCCTGTTTGCGGCAGGCGGACTCCCTCTGATTCTGCTGATTGATTTGGTGAGCTTTGCATTTGCTTTCTGCGTGCTGCTGTTTTTTATCGCCATCCCGGAACAGGTGCAGGAAAAAACATACCGCTCTCCGTTTGCCGGAATGGCAGAGGGGTTTGCCTTTCTGAAAAGCGAAAAAGGCATTTTATATATGATGCTGACAATGGCGCTGATTAACTTCTTTTCAAGGCTGACTTATGAAAATATTCTCTCACCCATGATACTGTCAAGAAGTTCCGGGGACAGCAATGTACTCGGAATCGTAAATGCCTGCATGGGTGCAGGAGGGATTGCCGGGGGTATCCTTGTTTCCGTAAAAAAAGAGAGCCGCCATAAGGCAGAGGCAATTTTCGTTTCGACGGCACTGTCTTTTCTGTTCGGGGATTTGATGATGGCGGTCGGGAAAAATGTATTTTGGTGGACGGCTGCCGCGGTTGCCGCCAGCCTGCCGATTCCTTTTGTCATGGCAAATCAAAATACGATACTGTACCGGAAGATTCCGTCAGCCATGCAGGGAAGGGTATTCGCAGTCAGGAATGCCATCCAGTACAGCACAATTCCAGTCGGCATTATCCTCGGCGGCTGTCTGGCGGATTATGTCTTTGAGCCTTTCATGGTATCCGGGAACAGACTGGCAGGGGCAGTGGGAACGATGGTTGGGAATGATGCCGGAAGCGGCATGGCTGCCATGTTTTTGTGTACCGGGATATGTGGGTTTACGGTAAGTATACTGTCCTGCTTCAACCGGGAAATAAAAAAATTGGATTGACCAAAAGGGCAGGTTATCCTGCCCTTTTGACATTGGCGCCGCCTGTAACTGTACCGTCTGCCCACGGAAGAAAGGGGCGGCGCCGTTTCCGGCGGAGAACTGCCGGTTCCTGTGGTTGCACACAATCCGCAGGAATGATATAATCTAAAAGTACTGATTTCAGGGCGTGTTGATAAAGATAAAGAAGGAAGAATATGCCGGATGATATACCGGATGGAAATGGACAAGGAACGGATGAGGAAGGTGGCGGACAGTGGCAGCGGGAAACTACGATGAGAGGAAGACCGGTTCCGGGCAGGCGGATTTGGAACGTGAGCCGTTGGGATTTTCGGTGGAAAGCATAGAGCTTTCCGTCTCCAAGGGGGAAATTACCGAAGGATTTTTTACGGTATACGCGCCGGGGGAAGTGCCTGCAGAGGGACGCGTGTATACTTCGGAACTTAAGATGCAGCCCCTGACAGGGGAATTTATCGGAAAAAAGGAAGAAATCGCTTACCGCTTTGACAGCGAAGGGATGGAAGAAGGGGAAGTGTGGGAAGGCTTTTTCAGCATTCTTTCCAATTATGGGGAATACGAGATTCCTTACCGGATTACGATGGAGAAGGAAACCGTTTCCTCCAGTCTGGGTGAAATCCGCAATATTTTCCATTTCGCCAATTTGGCGAAAGTGAACTGGGACGAGGCGGTGAAAGTCTTTTATTCCAAGGAATTCCAACGTATTTTTACCAAAGGGGCGGACAGGCAGTATTACTGTGCCTATAAGGGGCTGTCGGCGGTACGGGGCAATGAGCGGAATGTGGAAGAATTTCTGCTGGAAACCAATAAGAAACAGAAGGTGACGTTTGCCGCGGACCAGACGCAGATACGGTTGGATGATGTTGCCGGTGTGTCGGAACACAGTATCCTTGTTACCAGGAACGGCTGGGGGTATACTTTTTTGCATGTGGAAGCGGAAGGGGAATTTCTTCGGGTGGAAAAGGACCGCGTGACCGATAACGAGTTTCTGGGCAATACCTGCAGGCTGGCTTATTATATTGACGGCGGTCATCTTCATGCGGGGCGCAATTACGGCTGTCTCCATGTTTATAATTCCTATACGGATATCAGGATTCCGGTGACGGTGCGCGGCAGTGCGAAACGTCCGCGGGTACTCGGACTGGAACGGGAGAAAAAGCAGATTTTGGTGCTGTTAATGGAATATTTCTGCAATTACAGGGGAAAGAAACTGACGGCGGGGACATGGATGGCGGAAACGGAGAAACTGGTGGACCGGCTGGCAGCCCTGGATCCGAAGGATGTCCAGACCAGGCTGTTCCAGGCGCAGTTATACTTGACGCAGGAGAGGTATAAGGAAGCGGCATGGCAGTTGGACCGGTTGAAGGAGGAAGTGCTGCTGGAACAGTGCCTGCCGGAAATCAACTGCTATTCCCTTTATTTGAATACACTGCTAAGCGACGACGGGGAATATGTGGACCGGACGGCGGAGCGCATCGGGAAACTTTACCGGATGAATCCGGGGAACTGGCGGATTGCATGGCTGATGCTGCATGTGTCGGAGGAATATGTAAAAAGCCCTTCCAAGCGGTGGCTTGTTTTGGAAGAACAGTTCCGGCAGGGCTGTGTCAGCCCGGTGCTTTACGTGGAGGCGTGGCATCTGCTGGAGATGAATCCGACGCTGCTTATGAAGCTCCATTCCTTTGAACTGCAGGTGCTGCGTTTTGCCGCCCGTAAGGATTTGCTGAACCGGGACATCATTGTGCAAATCCGCTATCAGGCACAGAAATTAAGGGATTATTCCCACCATGCCTTTGATGTTTTGCAGGCGTGTTACGGGAAATACCCGGATAATGAAACGTTACAGGCAATCTGTACGCTGCTCATCAAGGGAAACCGGACGGAGGAACGTTATTTCCCGTGGTACCGGATGGGCGTGGAAAAGGAACTGCGGATAACGAAACTGTATGAATATTACATGATGGCGCTGCCGGAGGGCTACGGGGAGGAGATTCCAAGGATTGTACTGATGTATTTTGCTTACCAGAGCAATTTGGATTACCGGAAGAATGCTTTCCTGTATGCCTATATTTACAAAAAGAAAGAGGAGCATCCCGAATATTACATTAAATTTTGTTCCCAGATAGACCATTTTGTGCAGGCGCAGTTAAAAAAGGGCAGGATTAATGAGGATTTGGCATATCTGTACCAGCATACCCTTTTGGCAGGGCAGTTGGATGAGGAAAAGGCTAAGGAACTGCTTCCCCTTCTCTTTACCTATCTAGTGCAGACGGAGAACAGGGAAATCCGGAATGCCGTGGTGTGTTATGCCATTGACCGGAAGGAATACCGTTACCCGTTAAGCGGCGGAAAGGGATATCTGCCTTTGTACGGGGAAGATTATAAAGTGTTTTTGGAAGACGGGGCGGGTTACCGTTATACGGTCAGCGTGCCGCACCGGATGGAGCGGCTGATGCGGGCAGGAAGGCTGGCGGATGCGGTGGGCGGTTTTGTGCCGGAGCATGAAGGGCTGGATATTTACCTGTGCGGGAACGGGCATTCCTTCCAGGAAATCACGGAAGAAAACGAAAGCCGTTTCCGGCATATTGCTGCTTCGGAAAACATAGAGAACGACAGGCGCAACGAGGTCTGCCTGAAACTGCTGCACTATTATTACGAGCGGGACTATATGATGGAACTGGACCGTTACCTGCAGGAGATAGAGCCGGAAGGGAAAAACAGCAGGGAGAGGAATGAAATCATCCGTTTCCTGGTAATGCGCGCGATGTATGACAAGGCGCTATTGTGGTTAAAGCGGTTCGGCGTACAGGGGACGGACAGCAAGATTATGATGCGGCTTTGCAGCAGGCTCATTGCCAGGGACGGTTTTGTGGAAGATGCGGAAATGACACCTGTGGTTTATCATGTGTTCGGGAAGGGAAAATATGACGGCAACCTGCTTTATTATTTATGCTGTTTTTATCATGGGACGATGAAACGGCTGCGGGACATATGGAAGGCTGCGGAAGCCTTTGACGTGGATACCTACGGGCTTTGCGAACGCATCCTGACCCAGATGATGGATACCGGAGCCGTGGTGGGGGAGCAGATGGATGTGTTCCGCACCTACATTGCGGGAGGGGCGAAAGCAGAAGTGGAGACGGCGTTCCTGAACCGGTGTTCCCGCGGCTTTTTCCTGAAGGGCAGGGAAACCGATGCCTTTGTGTTTACGGATATGCTGCGTGTGTACGAACGGGGGGAGCCGTTGGAAAAGGTATGCCGGCTGGCATTTTTGCAGTATTATGCCGGGCATAAGGGGGAAATCACGGAAAAGGTGCGGGTTGCGGTGAAGGATTTCCTGCGCGGTATGATAAAAGAGGAATTGTGTTTTTCGTTTTATAAGGATTATGCGGGAGAGCTGCCGGAACTATTGCCGTATGAGGATAAAACCATCGTGGAATACCGTTCGGTATCCGGCGGAAGGGTATCCATCCACTATATGATGGAATCGGAGGGGAAGGAAGAAGGACCGGACCGTTACCGCAAAGAGGAAATGACCGACATGTACGGTGGCGTGTATGCCAAGGCGTTCGTACTGTTTTTCGGGGAAAAGCTCCGTTATTATATCTCGGAGGAAAGCTATGGCAGCGAACAGGTGACGGAAAGCGCCGTCATTACCCCGGCGGATTCCCTGCCGGAAGAAACGGACAGCCGGTTTGCGCTGATAAACGATATCGTGACGGCGCAGGTATTGCAGGATTATGATACGGCGGACCAGCTTCTGGCGGATTATTACCGGAAAGAGTATATGGTTTCGCGTCTGTTCCGGTTGAAGTAAAAGGGGAAAACTGAGGAGACAAAAATATATCATAAATAAACAGTATATAACAGCACAAAACAGTATTGACAACTGTTTTGTGCTGTTATATACTGTTTATTAAGGAGGCGCCCTTTATGGAAATAATTATAAACAATTCATCGATGGAACCGATTTACGAACAGATTACCGGACAGATTAAATCTTTGATTGTGGGAGGCGGGTTAAAGGAAGAAACGCTTCTTCCGTCCGTCCGTTCGCTGGCGGGGGATTTGAAAATCAGTGCGTTGACAGTGAAAAAGGCATATGACTGTTTGGAGCGGGACGGTTTTATTGTCACCGTGCATGGCAAAGGCAGTTTTGTGGCATGCAATAACCGGAACCTTTTACTGGAGGAACAGCGCCGGATGGTGGAGGAGAAGCTGGAAACGGCAATCCGCGCGGGACGGGGCTGCGGGATGCAGGACGGGGAAATCAGAGAGCTGTTTGACTTAATGATGGAGGAATGAGAAATGCTTTTAAAATTGGAAAATGTGGAAAAAACATACCGGGATTTTACCCTCCGGTGCTCCATGGAAGTGGCTGAGGGAAATATTACGGGACTGATTGGCGCTAACGGTGCGGGAAAAAGCACCACGTTCAAGGCTATGCTGGGATTAATCCATACGGACGGCGGAGCAATGGAGATACTCGGGAAAAAGCAGGGGGATTTTACGGCAAAGGACAGGGAGGATATCGGGGTGGTATTGGCGGAAAGTACGTTCTGCGGGACACTTACCGTTAAGGATGCGGCAGCGGTAATGGAAAATATGTACCGGAGGTTTAACCGGAAGAAGTTTCTGGATAAGTGCGGCGGGTACGGTCTTCCTTTGGATAAGCGGATTAAGGATTTTTCCACCGGAATGAAGGCGAAGTTTAAGCTGCTTTGTGCCATGGGGCATGAGGCAAGGCTTTTGGTACTGGATGAGCCGACGGTGGGGCTGGACAACGTGGTGCGCAGCGAGATGCTGGATGAAATGCGCCGGTATATGGAAACGGAAGGCAGGGCAATTCTGATTAGTTCCCATATATCTTCGGATTTGGAAGGGTTGTGCGATGATTTGTATTTTATCCAAAACGGAACCGTCCTGTACCACGAGGATACAGACGTGATACTCTCGGATTATGCGGTGTTAAAGGTCAGCCGGCAGCAGTACGGGGAACTGGATAAGCGCTATGTCAGCTACCGTAAGGAGGAAGCCTTCGGTTATAAACTGCTGACCGATCAGAAGCAGTTTTACCTGGATAATTATCCTTCGCTGGCAGTGGAAAGAGGGAACATCGATGATGTCATGCTGATGATGGAAAAAGGAGAAAAAATGGAGGGAAGGCAATGAAAGGGTTACTGGTTAAGGATATGAAGCTGATTTTGCAGAATAAGACGATGCTGGCAGTACTGGTCATGATCGAAGCGGTATTTTTTGTGATGCAGGGTGCGGACGGTATGGCGTTTGTCATGGCATACATGATGATGGGATACGGTATGCTGGCGCTCAGTACGGTTACGTTGGATGAACATGACAAAAGCATGGCTTTTCTCATGGCAATGCCCGTGAGCCGGAAAGATTACGCATTGGAAAAATATGCACTGACTTTTCTGTGTATGCTGGCAGGGTGTCTGGTGGCGTTTCTTCCCTACTGCCTACTGCAGCCGGAGAAGATAGACGGGATACTTACGGTGGGCATGGGCATTGCGCCGGTGCTGGTGGTGATTCAGATGGTGGCGCTTCCGGCGCAGATTAAGTTCGGGGGCGAAAGGGGACGGATTGTTCTGGTGTGTATCTTTGCGGTGGTGGTACTGGTCATGGCAGCATCGGAGAAAATCGGAAAGCAGTACGGCGGACAGCCATGGCTGCAGGATTTGGCAAAAGGGATATCGGATGGCATCCGCAAAATGGGTATGGCAGGGATATTTGGGATATCCGCAGCGGTATGTGCCGCCTGTTTTTGGATTTCTTTTATGGTCAGCAAAAGGATTATGGAGAAAAAAGAATTTTAAGGCTGTGTCCGTACTCACCCACGAACATAACATTTCATGCCAAACGGTTACATTTTTTATAACTATATAAGATTTCCCTCCTTTTAAATTCGTCAGAAAAGTGGTAAAATAATGGTATGGTCCAGGGACGGAAACCGCCGGGGGAAAAACGGGGCGGCGGAACCGGACGGGATAAAAAACGGGAAACAGTATTTGGGAGAGAGGGATTTAAAATGGGAAAGGTATGTGTTTTTTTTGGAACGGGTTATGAGGAAATCGAGGCGCTGACGGTAGTGGATTTGCTGCGGCGGGAGGACATACCCGTGGACATGGTGTCCATTACAGGGGAAGAAAACGTGGCAGGTTCCCACGGAATATGCGTGAAGACGGACTGCCTGCTGGAAGATGTGGATTTCGGGGGCGTGGATATGATTGTCCTGCCGGGCGGGATGCCGGGAACGGTAAACCTGGAATCCTGCGCACCGCTGATGGAGCAGGTGGAGGCTTTTTACCGGGCGGGGAAGGATATTGCAGCCATTTGCGCGGCACCCAGCATTTTAGGGCACAGGGGGATGTTAAAGGGGAAGAAGGCATGTTCCTTCCCTGCGTTTGAGGAGCATTTGGAAGGCGCCGAGGTGACGCAGAATCCGGTGGAGACTGCGGGGAATATCATTACGGGCAGGGGGATGGGATGTGCCATTGATTTCGGGCTTGCCATCGTCGGGAAGCTGAAGGGGAAGGAGCAGGCAGCGGTGTTGGCGGGGAATGTTGTATATAAACATTACGAGCGATAAGGAGTGCCTATGAATATACTGTTTTTTTTGACACCGAAAAGCGAAGTGGCTTATATTTATGATGACGACACGCTGCGGCAGGCATTGGAGAAAATGGAGTTTCACAGGTATATGGCGGTTCCGATCATCGACCATGAGGACGGGACTTATGTGGGTACCCTTACGGAAGGGGATCTGCTGTGGGATGTGAAGGAACGGCATGACCTGAACCTGAGGGATGCGGAAGATGTCCCGATTATGTCCGTAAAGCGTAAAAGGGACAATGAGCCGGTGGCAGCGGATGCCGACATTGAGGATTTGATCAGTAAGGTCATGAACCAGAATTTCGTACCGGTCATTGACGATAACGAGTGTTTTATCGGTATTATCACGAGGAAAGACGTTATCCAGTATCTTTCCCGTAAGTGCGGCGTGGAAGTGGAGGATGAACTGTTGCTTTTGGCGGTGGAATGAGGCGTGGGTTACGTAAGAAGAAGGAAAAGGAATAAAAAGGAAGAAGAAGGAATAAGAAGAAGGAATATGGTATATTAATAGAAAAAGAAATGAAAACGGATATGGAATGGATATTTTTACGCTTTTCATACTGGCAGTAGGACTGTCGATGGATGCCTGTGCGGCAGCGGTCTGCAAAGGGCTTGCCATGCGGAAGCTGACGGCATGGCATATGGCCGTGGTGGCGCTTTGGTTTGGCTTGTTCCAGGCACTTATGCCTGCCGCCGGGTATATGCTCGGCGTGCATTTCCAGGACGGAATCCGTGCGGTGGACCATTGGATGGCATTTTTCCTGTTGGGCTCCATCGGGGGAAACATGATTAGGGACGCGCGCTGCGGGAACGGGACGGAATGCGCTTTGTGCAGCGGGACAGGGGATTCCCTCGCGTTCCGAAACATGTTTCCGCTTGCCCTTGCTACCAGCGTGGACGCGTTGGCGGCGGGGGTGACGTTTGCCTTTCTGTCCGTGGATATCTGGAAGGCTGTATTCTTTATTGGGGCGGTAACGTTTGTGTGTTCCATGGCGGGTGTAAAGGCAGGGAATTTATTCGGTATGCGTTATAAAGCAAAGGCCGAGTGCGCCGGGGGCGTAATCCTGATTCTGCTCGGGGTGAAAATACTGTTGGAACATGTGGGTGTCTTTTCATTTGTTACATAACTGTACATAACCCAATCTGCTTTATCTGATGGTGGCTGTGCCATAAAATTCTCCCATAAAATTTTTATATAAATCCAAAATCTGATTTTGTACTTTTTGGTAATGCCAAAAAAGCCGCATAAAGAAACTGCGTGCGGAAACAATAGGAAGGCAAACGATGATTACAGGAGGTGCAGAAAAATGACAAGTTTATCGGAATTGGATTTACAGAACCTGCGTCATTTAATTGGCGGTTATGACACGACTCATTGCAAAATGAAGGAATATGCGGAATGCGCAACGGATTCCAGCGTGAAGCAGTTCTTTGAAAAAGGGGCAAAATCCGCAATGGACAACAAGCAGCAGTTGATGAAATTTTTGCAGTAGGAGGGTATGAAGATGCAGGAAAAAACAATGGTAGCAGATACTTTGGCGGGAATTAACGGGGAGCTTGTCCGTTACGGCGGCATGATTGCCCAAACGGAAAATAAAGAACTGAAGCAGACGTTAAAGCAGTTCCGCAATGCCTGTGAGCAGTCACAGGAGGAATTGTACCAGATTGCAAGGGAGAAATCCTATTATGTTCCGGCGGCAAAGGCAACGCAGGAAGAAGTGGACCATGTAAAATCCCTTTTCACCAGCGGGACGTTATAAGAGCGGCATAGGAAAGCGGGAGGTACGTAAAAAGTACCTCCCGTTTTCCTATGCCGCAGAAACGGCGGTTCTTATCCGTTTTCCTCTGCCAACTGCAGTCCGCGGATGTCGGAGTCGATGGTCATGGAATAATTGGTGTGGTAAATGACAAAGCCGGGTTTTGCACCGTTTGGTTTCTTTACGTTTTTCTTTTCGGTGTAGTCGATCTCCGCCTTGTCCTGTTCCCTCGCTTTGGAGTAGTAGGCGGCAAGTTTGGCGGCTTCCTCAAAGGTGCGGTCGGGAAGCTGTGCGCCGCCGGATTTTACGATGACGTGGGAGCCTGGCATGTTTTTGGCATGGAACCACCAGTCATTGCCGGAAGCAAATTTGAACGTCAGTTCCTCGTTCTGGTAATTGTTTTTTCCTACATACATGTGGAAGCCGTCGCTGCTGATGTAGTGGAAGGGGCGGCTGGTGATTTTTACCTTTTTCGCGCCGCCTTTGCGGCGGATGTAGCCGCTTTCCGTCAGTTCCTCCTTAATCTGCACCAAATCTTCTTCGGCAAGGGCGATGTCAAGGGAAGCGCTGACGGATTCCAAATGCGTGATTTCCGCTTTGACTTCCAGCGTCAGTTCGGAAAGGGCTTCATGGGTACGTTTCAGCTTATTGTATTTCTCAAAATATTTTTTTGCGTTTTCTGAAGGGGTCAGGGTGGGGTCCAGGGGGATGGTGATTTCCTCCCCATTATAGTAGTTTAGCGCCGTCATGGATTTGGCGCCCGGTTCCACGTTGTAGCCGTAAGTGTTTAACAGTTCCCCGTAAATCCTGTATTTTTCCCGTTTCTCCGTGTCTTTCATCTGTCTCAACTGTAAGTCGTATTTCCTGCTGTTGCGTTCCAGGGCGGTCTGGACAATTTTCCGTAAGTCCACGGATTTTTGACGGATGCGTGTCACCGCATTTTTCTGCGCGTAATACTGCTCCAACAGGGCGCTGACGGAGGAAAACATTCGCCGCTCGCCGTCTCCGTACATAGTCAGCGTAAGCGCGGCATATTCCGCAGGGGCGGAGCCTTCGTAGACGATGTTCGGCTGGAAGTCCCCCTCTTTTACCGCATTCATGACGGAGAAAAAGGCATCGGCGAGCCGCGTCATATGGTTTTCGCCAAGGGAAGCGGTGGAGTAGTCCCCGTCCAGTCCGGCGCGGAAACAGATTTCCTGTGACAGAAGAGGGGAAATGCCGGTATAGGTGCCGTAGAGCGCCTTATGGACGGGCATGGTCTTCCCGTGGATGGTGCGGATAAAGTCTTCCCTGCCTGCGGCAAGGGGATTTTGCTTGTTCTGCGTCTCCGGTATAAAGTAGGGGCGTCCGGGGAGTACTTCGCGGACGCTGCTCACCATGCCGGAAATGTGCTTGATGCTGTCAATAATCCCGTTTTCGTTATTCACAAAAATAATGTTGCTGTGCTTGCCCATGATTTCCACGATGAGCTTCTTGGAGCAGAGGTCGCCCAGTTCGTTCAGGTGTTCCATTTCGATTTGGACAATACGTTCTAATCCCGGCTGGCTGATGCCCGTGATGCGGGCATTTTGCAGGTGCTTGCGCAAAAGCATGCAGAAGCTGGGGGCGGTCATGGGGCTTGGCTTATTGTTGTCCGTCAGGTAAATGAGGGGCAGGGAGGCGCCGGCGGAAATAAACAGCCGTTTCTGCCCTCCGTTTACTTTAACGGTCAGGAGCAGTTCGTCTGCTTCCGGCTGCGCGATTTTGTATATGCGTCCCCCCAGGAGGGTGTCATTTAATTCTTTTATGATGCTGGCTATGGTTATGCCGTCAAATGCCATGGTGTTTTCCTCGCTTTTTTATGATTGTATGGTATATTATTTTACATGAATTTAGCTGTGATGGCAACCTTGATTTTGGGTAAGGCGCTGCTCCCTGCCGGTTTTGCCTGACAAGTATTGTTGCCAAAGCCGGAAACCGTGGAAGGGTGTGAAATTATTCCATGTGAAAACTTGGATTATGGCATTGTAAAGGAACCTTATCTATGGTAATATGAATGTTGTTGTGGAAGAATGTAACAGAATACTGCCGGTGGGTGACGGCAGCAGGAGGGAAAGGTCATCAGTTAGAGTATGGAAGAAGGAAATAAGGAAGAAAAAAGCGGTAAGGAAAATAAGGATAGTAAGGAAAGAAATAAAAAAAATAAAATATATAAAAAAAGCAACAGAAGCAAATACGGAAATAAGAAAACCAGAAACAGGAAAAAACACAAAAAGGATATCCGGCTTTCCAAGGATGAACGGAGAAAAAAGAGGAAAAGGGCGCGCAGGCGTATTGTATTTTTGGAGCGGGCTGCGGTTGTTTTCCTGGCACTTGGGGTGATTGGCGGCGGCTTTGCGTTTGTATGGAACCTGCCGTCGGTGAAGCTGAGCCGGCAGTTAAGTGCCGGGGACGGCTTTACGGAGGAAGCGGCGTATCCGGAGGCAATCGAGGCTTATGAAACCGCGCTGGAAATCGACTCCACGTCGGTAGAAGCGTACCGCTGCATGGCGGGAGCTTATCTGGACATGGCGGACGGTACCAACGCAAAACAGGTTTTGTACGAAGGATGGGAGAATACCCAGGACGAAAGCCTTTTGGAATATTACTGTACGGTAATCCTGAATGAAGCGGTGGGGGAAATCAACGGTGGTACCGCCGGTTTTGGAACCGTGGAGAAAATCCTGACCGTGCTGGACCAGGGCATCATGAAAGCGGAGTCCCTGGAAGCATTGGAAGCCGTATGCGACCGGATGGCAGAAGGCTACCGGTCGGGGGCGGACGTTGATTTTGACGGATACGGACAGATGATGGCGCAGCTTTTTGACTGGTGCCGGAGGGACGGTACGGCAGAGGCCGGTAATGTGGTCTCCAAATTCGGTTATTTGGACGTGGAAAGCATGAACCTTCCGTCGGGGTATGTGGATTCCTATCTTGGCATTTTGGAGGAGGCCGAAGCGCTGTCGCCGCTGCCTGCGCGGGCAAGCCTGATTGCCTGTCTGCATAAGGAAAAGGAAGTGCAGCAGATGTTTGCCGGTATTTTCCGGGAATTTGATGCCGGGAATTTTGAGGCGGCAAAAGATTTTATCGTAACGGATGCCTATGTGGGGCTGCGGGATGCCTTTATCGGCGGCGGTGTGGAATATTGGACGGGAGAGACGAATATTCCCGTCAGCCGGGAGTATGTGAAATTAAAAAGGGAGGGGGATGCATGGACTTTTTCCTTCCCCGGTTTTGGTGAAAACGAATCCACGGCAGGGGTCATTACCGTATGGGGCGTGGATATGAAGGACAACGGGGTATTGCGTACTTCCATTTCTTACGAACCGGCAAAGCAGACGGAGGAATATTTCCCCCATACGGAATACATAATCAGCTATATGTACAGCAATTTACAGAAATCCAACGGTTTCCTGTACGAGATGAATTATCATTTTGAGACGCGTACATGGACGGAAGAAGGTATCATGACGCATTTGATTGGCGGCTGGGGAGGACCTTACCAATGGGAGAAGTCATACTAGAAAATGCTACCTGTTTTATCATCGGCGCCGGGGATATGACGGTTACGGGGATTGACCGGAAAGAGGGCGACATGTGCATTGCCGCCGACGGCGGGTACCTGTACTGTAAAATCCTGGGGATAGAGCCGGATTTGGTTATCGGCGACATGGATTCCCTGGATGGGGACGTGCGCGGGGAGATTGACAGGCTGCGGAGGGAGGTGCCGGAAAAAGTGCGGGTTCTGCCTGCCGAAAAAGACGATACCGATATGCTTGCAGCAATTAAGGAAGGATTTGCGGCGGGATACCGTAAGTTCTGTCTGTACGGGGCGCTGGGCGGAAGGGTGGAGCATACCATTGCGAATATCCAGTGTCTTGGTTATATCAAAAACCACGGGGCAAAAGGGTATCTCATGGACGGAAATCTGATGATGACCGTGATCCGGGATGAAACGGTACGGTTCCAGGAGTCCATGGAAGGTTATCTGTCCCTGTTCTGCCTGGGGGAGAGGGCGGAAGGCGTGACCATCCGGGGAATGAAGTACCTGCTGGACGGTGCGGTTCTTACCAATGATTTCCCCATCGGGATCAGCAACGAGTTTACCGGGGAACAGGGTTCGGTGACAGTGGAAAAGGGGATGCTGCTGATTGTCATAACATGGTAACAAAAGAGGCTGCATAAAAATATTGCCTGATTAGGTTTATTCCAGCGGGCAACGGGCCAAGCAGCCGCACTTGTGCGGATATTTGGCGACTGCCGCGAGGGGCAACACTCCACTGCTTGCGGCGGGGTTGTCGGCTACATGCAGCAGACGCGGCAGAGGATAATGTTTAAAAGAATAAACAATAAGAAAAATGGAGGTTTAATATGGAAAAGAAGTCATTATCGGCACTGGAAGTTTATATTAATAAGGTATTTGTTATTATTTTGATTTTGGTACCGGCGACCTGCGCGTTGGCGGGTCTTGTGGCTACGATGGGGAAACTGTCCGGCGGACGTCCGGAAGTCAGTTGGACTGTATTTATTCTTTTTGATTTATCTGTTTTGCTTTATGTTTTCATCGGGATTTATTTTGTAAAAACCGGATTTGTGGACGGAATTGTATTGGATACAAAGTTAAAGGGGAGTAAAATATTTCTGGTGGTCATGATGGTAATACAGTATAACTTTTTATCCTACCTGTCACCGTCCAGAGTATTGTGGACATATATGTTTATGTTTACGATTGCCACGGCCTTTTTTATTGACATGAAAATGATTGTAAGTACCATGGTCGGGCTGATTATATCTGCGATTGTGGGATTTGTCTTAAATGGGGACCAGTTGCTTCCGGTGCGGAATGAGGAGTTTTCAAAGGAAGTGATGCAAATGGTTACGGGCATGATTCTGACTTTTTCTTATCTCCTGATTTTCACCGGTTTGGTACACCGTTTTCTGGTTTTCGCAAAGAAAGATGAGATGGAAAAGAATAATGAGCGTGTACAGAATGTTTTGAACAGGGTGACGGATATTGCCTCCAATTTAGGCGATGCAAGTGAGGCATTGGTGGAAATGTCACAGGCGGAAAGCGCTTCTACGCAGGAATTGTCCGCAATCAGTGAGAATTTGCTGGAGACCAGCGCCGGTATCATGGAGAAATCGGAACAGAGTAAGGAAAATTTGGTTCATTTGGAAGACAGCAGTCATAAGATGAAAATGAAGATGCAGGATGTGGATCATATTTCCAGGGAACTGGTGGAAATTTCAATTTCCAATGAACAGTCATTGAATAAGCTGATGGGTATGAGTG
>ERZ808054.1078-NODE-1078-length-18070-cov-5.812705_pt1 | contig 18070 bp, 24 predicted proteins | sample MGYA00380201_ERZ808054 | MGnify/ENA primary metagenome ERZ808054 (study PRJEB31490, sample SAMN06133419) | mouse gut metagenome | isolation source: Z5_2 | host: mice | place: China: Chengdu | collected 2015-05 ... | reverse complement strand
TAATGAGTACCTCTTTTCTTGTAATTTTGATTATATCTCATTAGCCACTCCCGTTACAACTTTAGTATAGCACTTCATACCATCTCTTTTTTTCACGAGCCCAACGAAAACCAAGTTCTTTAAGTTCCTTGTGGTATTGATAGCAGTCAGTTCCACAAAATCCATAGGAGATACCGTTCTTTCCGGATCTGTTCTGCGCAGCAGTTTCTTTTCCCAATATTTAGACTTGTCATAACTGATCTGATTGCTGTCACACCATTTTCGGACAGACAGGCCGCTCTGCGTTCTCTGCTGAAAGATCAGCAGCCATTCATCATCTGTAAACTTTGTACTCATTTGAAATACCTCCTTGTGATATAAGGAAAGTATATCAGTTGACTGGGGAAGATTCATTACGGTATGTTTTGTGTCGCTTACGCTAGTTTATATCTTTCTGATTTCAATTCATCAAATATTTTCATAATAATCTCTCTTTATATCTATTTGATAATAGATTACTAAGTAGAAACTTTATAAAAGTGAAAAAACTAAATCAAAGTTCCCAACGGGTCGAGCGAATCTCAAATAAAAAATATGGGGATTGTCCAGTGGACGATTCCCATATTTTTTATGGCCTTGGTCAAGGTTGTCTGTGAGGAACGAGCAGACAAATTTATTGTTAGGGCATGGCTCTGTTCTCCAAAGTTCCGTTTTTCGTTGATCCGAAAAACGGAACTTTGGAGAACAAATAAACCACCTGCTCTGCGGGTGGTTGGAATAGCTTTAGCATTCTGTACAATACCTTTACTGACCCAAAAGTCGTATAATATTTACTCAAATAAAAAAGCCGTTTTTGCACTATAAATAGCAATCTTACGCATTTTAGGCGATATTGCTTATGAATAAAACCTAATAAAACATTTCGAGAATTTATTTTTTCAAAAAATATAGTAATTTTGAATTCTATAAGAACATTTTGAAGTATTAAATTTTCAAAAGTTGTGTTTTTGATAACGATTTTATAGGCTTTAACATTACTGTTTTGAGTACATATTATAATATATACTCAAAATGATTTTTGCGTAAATACAAGCTTTGAAACCATTTTGGGCTTATTTGAGTATATATTATACGACTTTTGGGTTACTGATGGAGTAATTGATTGTGCGTACAGTTTCTTTACATTAATGGATGGAAACAACATATAGGTGATGAAAGTACATGTGGCAGGAGAATAACTATATGCAGGGTAGAGAAGAAGTGGATTATGTCATGATGGCATTTGTGTGTCGTTAGCCGAGAAATTTAAGTAAGAAAAACTGGGATGGGCCCTTGTGGGCTGACAGGAAATGATGTTGCGGATGTGAGACTTTCGGTGAGTTTTTAGACTCCAGTGTCGGGGACGAGCCCTTATAGGGCGAAAACCAAGGGGCTGTCGGAAAATAGATAGTCACCCCAAAAACGAAGGATTATGATGGTTTTCTTCATAACCCTTCGTTTTCGTTTCAAAATAGAAAAAAGATGGTTTATAACAACCACCTTTTCTCCGTTACATGATATAATGTAACTATGCTTAACAATAATTATTATACCGATTTTTTTCAAATAGGGCAACAGAAAATTTATTTCGATCTCTATCAGTTAGGTTTACCGTCCGACGATCCAGTCTATACCCTAATAAAAGTTTTGGAGGATTTAGATTACTCTGGGCTTCTCTCCCAGAGTTCACAAAAGGGAAGAAAAGGCTATAATCCTATCATGATGTTTGCAGTACTCCTCTATGCAAATATGCGCGGAGTGCGTGCAGCAGACCGAATCGTAGAGCTGTGTGAAAGAGACCTTGGATTCATTTGGCTGACCAAGGGAAAAAAGCCAAAGAGGGATGCATTCTATGATTTTATTGGAAAAAGGCTGACAAATGAGATTTTGGATGACCTCCATTATCAGTTCCTGCGCCGTCTTGAAAAAGAAGGTCTTGTCACCTTAAAAGCCCTGTTCATAGACGGAACAAAAATGGAAGCAAATGCAAACCGCTATACATTTGTCTGGAGGGGAAGCATAAACTACCACCTCGCAGGGCTGCTTGACAGCATCGATGCCCTCTATACCAGATACAATACACTGCTGTTAGAAAACGGCTATGACCAGAGCTATGAGCTTGGAACGGCGCAGATGTTCATTATAGAAGGAATGGACAAAGTCCGGGAGGTCATTAAAAAAAACCGTGACAGGAAACTGACAAAGCATAAAAAACTGTCAAACAATACCGTGATCGAAATCGATTCCTGTTCCCCCATAGAGCTTCTAAAGCTTCAGGAAAACCTATGCCGGATTGCAGAAGGTGAACAAATCTTCTTTGAATCAGGGAAGGGAAGCAGAAAGAGCGAAGTTCAAAAACTTTATGAGAATCTGGAAGTGTGCATCCAGCGCCTGCTCAAATATAAAGAAAACTTTGAAATCATGGGCTCAGACCGCAACAGCTATTCCAAGACAGATGTGGAAGCGACATTCATGAGAATGAAAGAGGACCACATGAAGAATGGCCAGTTAAAACCAGCTTACAATGTACAGACTGCCGTGGAGAATTACTTTATCATCCATGGATATGTCAGCAATGACCGCACTGATTATAGTACATTGATTCCAATCCTTGAAAAGCATAAGAGGATATTTGAGTATTATCCGGATGAAACAACAGCCGACAGCGGCTACTGCAGTGAGAAAAACCTGATCTTTTTAAAAGAGAATGGAATAAAAAGTTATATCAAACTGCAGGAACATGAACAGATGAAAAAACGAGCCTACAAAAAAGCCATCGGAAAGCACTATAACATGACTAAAATAAAAGAAGAAAACGGTCATTATTACCAGTGTCATGACGGGCGTGTGCTGCATCATATGCGCACAGAAAAACATGAAAAAAAGGATTATACACAGACCTATGAGGTATATGGATGTGCAGACTGCAGTGGGTGCAGCCACAAGGCTGAGTGTCTGTACCAATACAATCCAGAGCGGGATAAAGACAAAAACAAAGTGATGAAGATCAATGAAAACTGGGAAGAACTAAAAGCCGAAAGTCATGCGAACATCCAGAGCGGGGAAGGAATCCGAAATCGTCAGATCCGTTCAATTCAGACAGAGGGGCATTTCGGAGACATAAAAGAAAATGAACACTTCCGGCGCTTCAACTACCGATCAGGAGAAAAAGTATATAAAGAATTTATGCTGTATGCTTTAGGACGAAACATAAACAAATACCATCGATTTGAACAAGGAGAACTGAAAAGTTATACAGGAAAAAGCGAAGCAGAAGCATCCTAAACCCAAAAACAGTCAAAAACTGGTTTTAGGGGGAATTTTTGCGCTTAAAACAGACTGAACAGCATAAAAAATAAAGAGAAGCTTTACAAGAATCGCGTAATGTCTGATAGACATTCATTCTCATAATGCTTCTCTTATTTTTGGTTCAAGGGGGGTGTGAAATGCCTATTTTCCGACAGCCCCTTGGTCTAGGAAATCTAGTGGTTTAACTTTGTTATAATTATTCGCAAAAGTCTAGTTTAACGAATAATTTAATTTTTTCATAGATCAGTAACATTCGCGATAATTTTTAAATAAATTCAGAATGTATATGTGGCAAAACAATAAACCCAAAACACCATATAAAATACAAAAATTCAAAAACGGACTTCAAGTCCAAAATTTGATTTTTGTATTTTTTGCCTCATAAAACCATAATTAAACAAAATTTTCTACTTCGGGAAAACCGTAATTGAAATACTTTGAAAACGCCCAACCTTTATGAACATTACTGCAGCAATGGCTTTAAAAATGATACCGCAAAAAACTCTTTTCGCAGCCTGTTTTTCTATGCATTGATGATACAATGGTTGCAAAGTCTGGCAAAACTTTTGAAAACGTTTCAAAACTCTTCGACCATGCTTCACATAATGGTTCAAACTATCTGAATGGACACTGTTTTGTAAGCGTGATGCTCTGTGTCCCATTGTGGAACAAAAATAAGATCCAATACCTCTGTGTCCACTCTCGGATACCGCATGTGGCAGAAAAAGGAATCAAAACTGGAACTGGCTGCATCCATGGTACGTCAGGTTATGCCTGCGTCCACCGGACAAAAAATGTAATTATCCTGTGTGACAGCTGGTATGTTAAGAAAGATCTGGTATGTCTTGTGGATGAATACGAAAACCTTGACCTTATCGGTGGTGCCAGGGCTGATTCTGTCATTTATGACCTGGCGCCAGGACCGACCGGGAAAAAGGCAGACCAGTGGTACACGGAAGGAAACTGTCCATTCAGGATGATTTTACACTGTCAGATGAAAAAATCGGTGGTTGCTATATGGCTGTACGCCGGGTTCTAACGAATATATTTGGTCGCAGGGAAGTCATGGCATACGTGACATCTGCGGCAAAGGATTGCGGCACCAGACGCCTGTTTTTTAGCACAGTCTTTCTGGAGCAGCTTGAGATCTTCTGCGCGTGGCAGGAAAAATCGCCATTAAACCAGACCGGGAGTGGCAGGATGCAGTACATTCCCATCCTTTTATATATTCAGATGGAACATAGAGGTTAGTTATTATGAACAGAAAACATTCTGGACCACTATACAGTTACATGGTGCGCAGCCGGAAAGGTATTGAAATGCTGGTTAACCTGATCAACATCACATACTGTGCCATGAAGATACTGCCATATCAGGATGAAGCATTTTCAAAATACCGCACAGAAAGCGTACAGGAATTCCGATATGCACTTAGTGTTCAGAGCCGGGAACAGGTATTTTATGCCCTTTTCGTGGAAAATATCGAAAACCACATAAAATCAAATACAATGATGAATGTCCTAAAACAATTGTTTCAGCAACGAGGGTATCATCTATAAAGTTGTAAAGTCGTGTATAAAAAATACAAAAATCGAAAAATGGATTTCAGGTAAATATCCGATAATGTGTCATTTTTACCCACATTTCTTCAATCTATCTGCTATGTATGTCCTGCTTTTTCATCATTTTTGGAATGTGGGTGTTATGCCAGGTTTATATTTGCTGTTAAAAAATTACTATTATTGCAGGGTTAAGGCTGGTCTTAATGTCTTTCGGCGGCAGTCTCAGAAAAAGCTGCTCATTCAATATATTCCGCAGCCTGTCCGGTCTGGCTTTTCATTTCCGGAAACATATCCCGCGCGGAATTCCATGTTGATATCTTTCAGTTCTTTTTTGCCATCAATGTAATCCTGATACATTTCTACGATTCCTGCGCTGCACCCGTCACAGGACGCGGAGATATTTCCAAGTGCTTCTGCCACAAGCTGCTCGCGTTCTTCCCTTGTTGTATATTTAATTAAATATCCTGACATATGTTTAGTCCCCCATTCTATTGATCCCATGGCATCTTAGTCAGTTATTTTGTCATAAGGCCAGTCAATGATTCCGCCAAAATCCCTGACGTCTGTGTATCCAAGATCTGTAAGTGTCTGTGCAGCTATTGCACTTCTTCTGCCGCTGCGGCAGTATACAAGTATCGTCTGTTCTTTATCCGGGAGTTCGGTTTCTGCCCTTTCCCCGATCTCGCCATAGGGAATGAGCAGGGCATCTTCTATATGTCCATCATCATATTCATCTGCCTCCCTTACGTCAATAAGCACGAAATCATCGGTGCTGTCCATTATTTCTTTTGCTTCTTCTGCTGATATTTTCATATATGCATTTTCTGTTTCCTGATTATTACTGCCGGAGATGCTGGTCTGGCAGCCATTGATGCATAGTGTACCCATGACTGCCAGAATTATCACAGGCTTTAATTTTTTATGTCCCATCAAAATATTCCTTTGGTCGATTTTTTGATAATCTGGTGTCCTGTTATGATACACATGATGCAGCTTACAAGCAGCAGACAGGACCAGAATTTGTGACCGTTCATGTCATCCATCCCTCCTTATATTACCTGATGAAATGCGTCCATACATGCTCCTCGGTTTCCGGCAGGCCGATCTGTTCCCTGCCCAGCGCGATGCATTTCATCAAAAACGACATATTCCTTGCAAGCACGCGCATTGTCTGCTTCCCTTCCTCATCCATGGCTGCCTGTCCCGGTTCCCTGCCGTGAATGCTGTTCCAGTACTGGCTGGAAGCGACTGGCATGTTGGAGATTGTAAAATATTTATTGAGCTCGTCAAATGTTGCCGAACAGCCGCCCCTTCTTGCACAGACGACGCTTGCCCCTACTTTCATGGTCTTGTCAAAACGGGTGCTGTAAAACAGACGGTCCAGCACAGCGATCAGGGTTGCATTTGCAGAAGCATAATAAACCGGGCCTGCAACGACAAGACCGTCCGCTTCCTCAAATTTAGGGGCAAGCTCATTTACAATATCATTAAAAACACATTTTCCCGTCCTAGTACACTGACCGCACGCTATGCAGCCTCTTACATCTTTATTTCCTACCTGAATAATGTCTGTTTCAATACCTTCGGCATGAAATGTCTTTGCAATTTCATCAATCGCAATGGATGTGTTTCCGTTCACCCGTGGACTTCCGTTAATGATCAAAACTTTCATCTTCTATTTTAATCCTCCATTCACATCCAGCCCGCAATATATGAAAACACTCTGGGCTGTGTATTAAATAGACTTAGGTTTATATTTCAAAAGAATATAATATCGTTGATTGTTCATCCCGACTATCACACAATTCAGCTTGGTTTTTACTTTATCCACGCTGTTTTTTACAATTCAGGTCATATTATCCTGAAACCACCTTACAGCGTTTTTTATAACATGCAATCCCATACCTGTAGATGGTTTTCATGCCGTCATCGACCAGCGCCTCTTCATAATTCCTGTCATGAATCTGTTCCAGTGCTTCTTTGCAGGCGCTGTCAAATGCCGCGTTCTCGGCATACTTCAGCTCGATGACAATGCCGATTTCCCTGTCTTCGGCTTCCACGCTGATATCGCTGTAGCCGTCGCCTGACTCGGCATTTGACTGAACCTTCCAGCCTTCCATGCCTGCGAATAATCCCAGCAAAATTCCATGGTAGAAATTCTCTTTCATGTCTTTTTTAACACTGGTATCCCGTATGCTGATGGTCTTTCGCAGGTATGACGTAAAACCCTTCTCGATGGCAGCCGTATCATTCTCCTCAAATGCCCTGCAGAAATTTTTCAGCTTCTGTACATCTTTCCTCGCCTCATCTTTATACCATTTCCGGATCTGCTGGACATAGATCCAGTGGATTTCTCTGTTTGGAATGGCAAGTGCCGAGATCCCTTCCTCATCTTCCCCGTCCTGCGTAAGGTATCCTGTCGTAAAAAGCAGGCTCCAGAGATTGTCAATGTCAGAATCCAGGTCCCGGTAAGTTAATTCCTGGTGTATCATTTTTTTTACGCAGCCGCCATTGATCAAAAGTTCAATCTCATCCCTGGTAGTGGCGTCTGCCCTGGACAGGAAGCGTCTGATGATATTATTGCCGCTTGTATTTACCCAGTAATTCTGTGGTTCTGTCGACGGCTTCATTTTCAGGGCATGGCAGTAACTCACCACATCCCAGGGACAAAAGATGTCAAGACTGTTAAAATGATAACCATCATACCATTCCCTGATGGCATCATATTTTTCGATAAACCCATAATATTCGAGCATCTGTCGTATCTCTGCATCCGTAAATCCAAAATATTCATTATACTGTACATCCTTTATTGTGTATACACTAAAATTATTAAGACCGGTGAAAATGCTTTCTTTTGAAATCCTGAGACACCCCGTAAGCACGGCAAAATACAGGCTGTCGTTTGTCTTGAAAGCGTTCCCGAACAAAACCCTGATGAAATCCACCATGGAATCATAATATCCTGACTGGTACGCCTTATCAAGCGGAACATCGTATTCGTCAATCAGAATGATCGCTTTCTGCCCGTAGTGTCTTTGCAGAAAACGTGACAGCATCAGCAGGCTGTTTTCAAGCAGCTCATCCGACATCGCAAATTCTCCCTCATCATCCAGTTTAATCAGTTTCGCAAACTGCTGGCGTTCTGTTTCGTTCAGTCTGCCGCTGTCTGAAAGGAAGGAAAACCTGACCGCCTCGCTGCCTATGACTGACCTGAATTTTTTCTTTGCTTTTTCAATGGTACTGCCTTCCGCATTTTTTAAGCTGATCGAAATAACCGGAAATTTCCCCTGGTACCTGCTGCAGAGTTCAGTTTCCGTAGAAATCGCAAGACCGTCGAAAAGTGTATGGTCACTGCCAGTCTCGAAGAAATATTTTAACATGCTCATATTCAAGGTTTTACCAAAACGTCTCGGACGTGTAAACAGGGTTACATAGGATCTATTTTCGAGAAGATCCCTAATCAGACCTGTCTTATCAACATAGTAAAAATCCTCTTTACGGATATCCTCAAAATTCTCAATCCCCATGGGAAGCATTGCTTTTCCTGCCATGTCATCCCCCTTTCTGTCTGCATTTCTATTCATTTCATTCATACTCCGCATTTTTCTTCTTCATTTTATTCTAGTGGTATATTCATGACTTGTCAACATGCTTAATTTTATAATGAAAAACCACATCTGCAATGGCAATCTATGCCCGGTTATGGTAAGATTAAATTGATAAGAACAGGAAATGATAAGGCAGAAGATGAAGAGGAAAAAAGAACGTGCCCTGCAGGAAGCCGTATTATCCGTAAAAAAGAAGTTCGGAAAAAATGCCATCCTAAAAGGCATGAACATGGAGGAAGGCGCAACCGGCACGCAGAGAAGTAACCAGATCGGAGGGCATCGGGCATAATGGGAAAATATGACGACATTATCAGTCTGCCTCACCATGAATCTACAAAACATCCCAAAATGCCGGCACTGGACAGGGCGGTCCAGTTTCTTCCCTTTGCCGCACTGACCGGACATGATGCGGCAAAGGGAAATGGAACGTCTGACAGACAGACGGGCGGAACTGGACGAAGTCAGGAAGGAGGATCTGGATGTACATCTGCAGCTGCTCAGGGAACAGCTTGCGCAAAAGCCGCAGGTAAGCATTACTTATTTTGTTCTTGATGCCAGAAAAGATGGGGGTGCCTATTTTACCATAACAGGAATTATACGGAAAATAGAGGAAACCCTACATCAGATCATTATGGATAACGGCACTGTCATACCGGTAAGTGATATTTATGGGATTGAAAGCACTATTCTGGATGCTGCCCAATCTTAACAGCCAATGCCCACCATACGCCACTTGTGGGCGGAATAATTATACGCAGGCGGAAGGTTCGCTGTATGCCGTAAAGGAATGCTGCACAGATAAAGTTTGCCCCAAGTAATCCCCGTTCCTGGTCTGTTGAAATAACCCTGTCAATTTGAATCGTGACAAGCTCCCCTTTCCTGTCGCGGAAACGGAACCGCATCAGGGTGATTTTTCCATTGGTATCAGTACATGAAATCATCTGCACCGGGGTATCGATACACAGGATTGTTTCCATCATTGCTACCTCCACATATCAAAAATACGAATTCTTATTTATTATTGCGGATTTTGCAGAAAATATAACGTAATGAAACGGATCATTTTCATCAATGGGATGCTTTTGAAAATATTATCTTCCATTTCGGGAAACCCGTAAACGAAAAAGTTTTAAAGCGTCCAGTAAAATCAAGTGTTTGGCAACATTTATATTTTCTGTAATATTCCACATTTTCCTTAACTATGTTTTTATCTCACACAGTTGCACAAATGTCTTTCAGCATCAGACAATTTTTTTATCAGGTTTTTAAGATATCTCTATTATTTCATGAATCAGACAGACCGCTCCAATACTCTGATCCTGTCAGTTATCTGAGCAGTCTGTCCATTGCCTTTTCATCCGCATCAGGATACAGTTCTTTCAGACGGCTGTAAATCTTTTCTTTCGACGCAAGAGGCTCCTCATTATATGAATCCGTCACCACGTCATATCCCCATAAATCCTCCGGATGGCAGTAAACACATACCGACATTCCATATTTCTGTCCTTTCTTATTCCGTTTCCGCTGGAACTTTTTTATGGTAAGGCAGGCCTGCATCTGCAGTTCTGTCATGATCCCGTCAAAATTTTTATACCCGTCTTTTCCAAATCCTGCAAACTGCTTTAACTTTATCCCATATATTCCTTGATCCTGTCATTGGGGTCTTTCTCAAATTAGTCCATGATCCTTTTATGCCTTATATTTGCAAGCCCGTCATCCCACCTTGCATCAAAATCATTTCCGTCCCTCCTGAAATTCACAAATACAGGCAGCCACTCCATGCTGATAAATCCCGCCTTCCTGCCAAAGAATTTACCATATGCGACTTCCCCTGTGCCTGCGATTATCTCCCTCCACTGCCATGGATCCTGCTCCTTGTCACCTGTCCACCAATAAAGGGGTGATACATACTCCTCCGCAGAAAACCCTTCTATTTCATTTTTAAATAATGGCAGAAATCCTGTTTCATTGATCAGACTGATCAATTCCCTGCATGACTTTATACGGCATGGATCATCCCAGTCCATGCCATGCATAACCCATGAGTCGCTTTCATTCGCTAAATATTTTCCCTTTCCCGTCCGTCATATCATTACTCGCACTTCTATCCTGCTGTCTACAAGCTCCGCAAACCGTTTCCCATCTTCGCATGATCCGACGACTGTCCCATAATGTGTAGGGATTGCAAGGTTCGGCTTCATACGGTTAACAAGTTTTGCGGCTTCTTTACTGTCCATCGTATATTTCCCACCGACAGGGATAAGCGCCACATCACATTTTATGTCCTGATTTTCAGGTGTCATGTCGGTATCGCCCGCCACATAATATCTGACATTATCCATTGTTACAATATAACCTACATACCCCTTTCCCCTTGTATGAAACGGCTTTAGCCTGTTGTATGCGGGGACTGCATTGATCATGATCCCCACTGCTTCAGTCATTCCGCCAGGACAGACAAATCTGCATTTGAGATTCCCCATCTTTTCCTCATACCCTCTCATGCTCTCCGGCATGATGATCCATGTGTCTGGATTTGCGACTTTTCCAATATCTTCTAGCGAATAGTGATCATGGTGTTCATGGGTTACAAATACAAGATCTGCATCATGGCTTTCTTCCTGAACCTCAAAAGGATCAAAATAGATTATCTTTTTTCCGGCAATTTTTATGCTGCTGTGCGTTAAAACTTTTACTTCTTCAAACATGTTTCATACCCCTGTTTTTGTATAATCATTTATCTATTCCGTTTTACTGACAGTCAGAAATGCTTACAGTCATCCAATCATATTCCTAAAATCTGATTACTTCCGGCTCATGTGTAAATGAAGATATGGTGGCAGTTACATTTTCTAAGTAAAAAACCTGTGTATTTCCATCGTCTGCTGCATACATATTCTGCAGACCCGGATAAGCATCCAGCATGGACTGTCTTGCCTCTGTCCGGTCATCTTCTACAAGTGAACCCGCCACCCTGATCCATTCTCCGTCTTTTATGGCACATATTTCCACTTTGCCGTTTGCCATGATCTGTTTTGACACATCTTTTATCAGACCAGTCTGAATATAAAGTTTTCCCTCGAAGATATGTATCGTACCAAACGGTCTTACCCTTGGCTGGTCACCCTCAACCGTTGCCAGATAATAAGTTTCTGCATCCCTTAAAAATTTAAATACTTTTTCCATATTCTACAATCTCCCCTGTTATTTCCCTTAACATCATATCTGCACCGGGATTTCTGTAAAAATTCTGGTCTCCATCTGGATCAGTGTGTACCAAATGTCGTATAAACTTTCCCGCCCATATACGGGCTATCAGCATTTTTACATCTTTTTTAAATAGAAAAAACCATAAGCAGGGATGCTGACTCCGGCTGGTTTCATCTTATTGCCTGAAATTAATTCCACATAATCCCCATCCGCTTCATCGATCCATGCTGCCTTGTCATACTCGCTGAAATTAAACAGACCGATCAGCTTATCGCCGTCATAGTATCTGCCGATGCACAATACAGACGGATCTGGTGTTTCGATCGTCCATGTATCCGCATTTGACATAAATACCTTTTCCTTCTTCCAAATCTGTTCCAGCTGCTTCAGTCCCTGAAAAATCTTTCCCTCAACAGTATCCGTGTCCTGAATGTTCTTTGCCAGTTTCCAGTTTATCGCCCGCGGTGGAGATATCTTGAATCCGCCGCTTTCTCCACACCGCACATGGACGCAGTCGTTCCACAGAAACGGGCATCACCAGTAACCGTATCCGCATTGCAGAGTTCTCCACGGCTGTGGCTGTCCCCATCGTATCCCTGAAAATAATCATTCAGGTACTTTTTGTGGGTTCTCTCCTCTATGCCTTTCATCTTCAGCGTTGCATAGTCAAGCCCCCATCCAATATCATCATGGCAGCGCAGATAATTCAGGAACACATAGTCCTTTGGCAGCACATTCACTATATCCAGCTGTTTTTTCAACAGTCTGGCATCCTTTGTCGCCACTGTATGCCACGTCGTCGCCGTCGTGGTAACATTATAGAGCATATGACATTCCGGTTTCTCAACGCTGCCCAAATAAGGCGTTACCTTCTCCGGCTTCATAACCACCTCACCGAGCAGGAGTACGCCCGGATATACGGACCTCACTGATCATACGCATCATCCGGACAATCGTATGCACCTGTAAGAGATTGCGGCACGGAGTGTTTAATTCTTTCCAGATATACGGGACCGCATCAATGCGGATGATGTCAATTCCCCTGTTTGCCAGATAGAAGAAATTGTACATCATTTCATTAAAGACTCTCGGGTTTTTCTAATTCAGGTCCCACTGATAAGGGTAAAATGTGGTCATCACATAGTGGTTGGTATCCGGCAACCATGTAAAATTAACAGGTTTACAAGCGCCATATTTTCCAGAAGATCCCTGACCATTCTTGTCTTATCCACATAATAAAATCCATCTTTGCAAATTCGTTCAAAGTTTTCAATTCCCATGGGAAGTTTTTCTTTTTTTCCATACAATTCCTCTTTTTATAAATCACTGCACTGCTATGGATTGGCTTCCTTTTATCAACAGTATAGCACATCTTTGTTAATAGCCGCAATGAATCTTATAAAAATGGCAGTGCCAATTTCATAGAGTGAAATCAGCATCCATTTTTTGAATCTCATCTGGATCAATCCAGTCTGCCACACAAAAAGACGCTGGTTTCCCTGTTGTGTAATCCGGCATCAAATCATCCGCGTCAAGGATAATCTCCTGTGCATTATATGCATCCCTCACACAGTCAATTGCCTTTTCAAGGCCGTCTGCACCAGCATCTTTTGTCTTAACAATGACATTTCTTCTCAATATCTCTGTAACCGCTATACAATATTTCATAAAAATCTCCATTCCGCCGCATTTGGATAGCGGCATAAATAATAATAAAGGTGATTCACACACCTTCTTGTTTGGTGCTGCAGTGCAGCCTGTTATCCGTTTTTTCCAGTTGTTCATTAATCTCGCCTAAAGTGAACTTTCCATAAATATTCCATACTGCGTTTGCTATATTTGGTTCTCTTTCCAGGGAAACAAATTCCTTCCAGATTTCAGGATATATTGTTTTTATCTCTTTATGCTCGGCTAATTTCGCATTGGGACAAAACCAGCAGCCGCCTCTTTTTGATAGTTCATAGCATGGGCTGAGCAGACCGTATTCCCTACATTTTTCCAGTGCCATTTTTTGTGTATATCCATATTTTTCCAGCAAGGACAGTGCGTTATTTTGTTTATGCAGGCTGTCAAGTCGTTTCTTTTCTTCCGAGCATATTCCAATGTATTGTACTATCTGGTCATCAATGGATATAAGATAATCCTTTATTGCTTTTTGTTTACAGTCCCGTTTGATGCCGCATGATTTTGTATGCGGAAATCCAAAACGTAATCCCCTGTGTTCTTTATGTTTTGTTGGGTTTTGAATGATATAGTTGAAAAAGCCCAGATAATCTTTTTGGGATCTTAGTATTACAACCTGATATCCCCATGATTCAAACAGGGGCTTCGCTGTATCTTTGATAAATGCTATATGCCTCGGATTCTCCCCGCTTAATCCCCGTTTATGGTCATACATGACTTCTGCAAACAGTATAATATCCAGCGGTTCATTATTTTCGTGTGCCAGGATGATTGATGCAGTTGAATCTTTTCCACCACTCCAACTGCAGATATATTTCAACAGAACTATGCTGCAGCATAATCCTCTGCCTCTCGACTTCGATTAGAAAGCCAGCTTTCCCCAAGTGTTTTGGCATTTACATCAGTCACAACTCGCTATCGTGATAAGTTTTATACTGGTGCAGCCTCCATTCTGTTTTTATGATCAATCATCTCTTTGGCACGTCTTTTTTCAATCTTTGTCTGCTGAAGCATGCGCCTCCACTCAGCGACTTCTGTCTTATTTCCTGTGTCAATATAGTGCCCGATCATGGACATAATCTCCTGTATTGCATCATCATAATCTGATAAGGACACATTTTCATTGATGCCAAAACAATCACAGCCGATAAAATCTGCCATTAATTGTGTCTGGTCATATGCCATTTCTGATTTATTCAAGGCTATAATCCTCCAAATACCTATAAATTTCATAAACAAGAACGGCACCTGCTTACATATGAACAAGTGCCGCCGCTGAACATGGCTGTTTTCATAATCTCAGCTATGCTTCTAACTGTCTGTGCCAGGAAATTATGGCTCGTTCTTGTCAGCGCATATTTTCCACAATGGTTAATGGCACATCTTTTCATGCCATGCCTTCGGATATTGATTTTGAATTACCGCTCCATGTCTGGATTCTCACGCTTTGTAATATCCCTGAATCCGATTCCCTTCAGAAGTTCAGCAAATTCCGGGAGCGTTGGCTCTGACTTTTCCCTGTCGATTTTCGCCATAAGTTCAATCAGCTCAGGCATTTTTCTCAATGTTTCCCATGAATCACTGTATGCCGCAAGCTGGATACCGCTCCTGTCCCAAACAATCTCAAATTCTCCATCAGTTCCACCGGTTTCATAGTAAATCCCTATGCATATATGCGGGTTTCCTGAAATCACATTTTTATACCATGCCTCATAAGGTATAATAAATGCCTTTATGCTTCTTTTTGATTCTTCCATGTTCCATCTCCCTTAAATTCTTACTTCCGGCAGTATTCTAAAAATGCCTTGGCTGTCTCATCTGCTCCGCATCTGGTAACACGGCATTTTCTTTTGTTTTTATTCCTCCATAATGGCAGTCCGTGCGGTTTCCTCTGGTTATCTATAAAGAACATAATATCCATATCTGTTATACCTCCATATTCCTGATTTTAATTTGATGATATCAGATGCCGGTTCATACCCGCACAGATACTGGTGAAAATGTCAATGTTTTTTCCACCGATATCTGCGGATAAGACCAGCAGCATGAAACATCTTGGCGAATCATTTCAAGATTCAGCTGTTTACACCGCATAATGCAGACTTTTTTCCCGCACTTTCCGGATCTCCAGACGGTCTATCACTAATTTCTTAACCCTCCTGACCTCATCTTCGTCATATTCCTCATCGTATGTGATTTTTAACTTTCCACCAGCGATTACAGAACAGTTATTTTTAATATCATACTCACTGTCTGCAATCCAGAATCCCGCTGTAAGAACTTCATTGTAACTATCACCTGAAAAACAAACTCTGATCTCCTCATTCTGAAAGAAATCGATATTCCGGTTATTGATGTGCATTGGCTCACCATTTTTGAAATAAATTGTAAGATTATACAGTTCCTGAGCCAGATTAACTATGTTTAAGTCCTCAATCGCATCATGAAAACTTTCGCCATTGTTTATCTCAAATGCAATAGCCCTGAGACAGTCATAATTGAGATCAACTTTTCTTGAAAATGAAATGATGGACTCAATCTCGTTATGATGCACGCTTTCCAGTTTGTCACACAGATATGTCCTGATCTCATCTGCTGATGGATAATCGAAACGAAAATGATAATGAAAACGTCCCGGACGGTTTACTATAAAATCATTCAGTTTCCGGACATCATTACAGGTAATCACAAACAATTTCTTTCCCTGCGCCATTCCGTCAAACAGGCTAAGCAGTGCCGCCTGTGGTTCAATTTCCCCCTCGGCTGGTTTGATATCGCCAAATGTCTTGTCAAATTCGTCAAAGAGTACCATTATATTCTGATCAATCATTTCTATGTAAGATGCAATTCCCGGAATATACTGGTCAACCACAATGATTGGAATACCGCTCTTTACCGCTTCCTCTGAAAGAAGTCTGGCGAACAATGATTTTCCAATTCCTTTGTAACCGCTTAGAATCACACCCAAATTCCTGTCAAATTTCTCATACGAATGCAGGACTTTCTGCACCTTTTTCATACGCTCCCCGTAGATTTTATCTTCATTTACCTGAATATTCGCATACTCGTCCAGATAAAATCCTGTCATTTTCGTAAACCTTACAATGTATGATCTGGCAGGCAGCTCATTGTAAGTCGTTACAGTATCGTTGTAAATTTCAACTTTTGTTCCTATTTTTATTGCTTTCATAGATTTCTCCTTTATCATTATTATTTGATTATACAATGTAAGATTTATTTCTTATGCTATGCGTTTTGCCCGCTTAAACTGTTCAACAAAATCAGTGACATCAGATTCTGGTGTTTCGTTACTGAATCCTCTTACCTGTACAATTTTGTCATTTCTGACTTCTACTGTTACATAAGGTTTATCCGGCGCTTTTTTTCTGCGGATAAACAGTATCACTGTCCTTCCTTCTGCAACCTGCGGGACATAACTGCCGACGCAGTGATGAAGAGCTTGTCCTTCATATATAATATCCTGTCCCGATTCAGGAGCTTTGATCAGAAGATCATCATTACTGAAATCATACTTATCATGCATATCCGGCAGTAGCTTTGCAATCATTTTACATTCTTCCTCAAGTTTTTTGCTTTGTACGTTTACTGCAGCCTTATCATGCGCATTTTTGAAGTTTTTGGGATATAATACGACATCAGAAGTCATATCATAGTTGAGGGTTTCACAGTTACGCAGATAATCAAAATAGTCAGGAATGAATTCGTTTCTTTCTGATTTTTTAGGGCTCAGGCTGTCAAGATATTTTGAAAGCTTCCGTAGTCTGCTGTCGGACAAGGCAAACGCACACTCTTCCCTCCCGCTGTATTCTTCTGCAATTCTGAGTATTTCACTGACGGAACGGTTTATGTCTGTCGTTTTATTATACGTTTGGACGATATTCAGTTCACTGCTGTTAATGTTTAAATCACGGGCTTCACGAAGCTGCACACGGTTTTTCAACCTGAGTATTTTTATAATGGACTGTTCATCCTTATCAAGCTGGAAAGTCATAGAATATTTTTCCCTACCCATATAATCGGATACAAGGTTATAAAAGCCGTATTTGGTTATTGGTTCGATAATTGGATTTAGTGCGAGATATTCAGGATATTTTATATTCATATAGCAGGATTTTGCAGAGCTTGCTTTCATAAACTGATTCATCTGTTTCCAGCCCTGTAAGTATGTGTCCATGCCGGAAGCGTGCAGTTCTTTTGTCAGACCTGCTTTATGAAGCTTACCCTTTAAAAAGAAATGATGGAATCCTTCAGGATTAAACATGCTGCTCTGTGGAAGGCACCAGCGTATTGTTCCATTATAATAGTACCACTCGTAATCACGTACACTTCGTTTATCAAAATCAATGGTTGTCCTGATTACTTCCTGCACAGTGACTTTTGGAATCTGTGAACTGTTATAATCATACTTAATATGAAAATATCTTGCGATCAGGACATGATATGCGTACTTTTGTACCAGTACTGCCATTCCCTCATCATAAGTATTATAGCGCTGCCTTTTTAATTCTGATCTGTACCTGATTTTTTCACTGCATCTGGGACATTTACCAGTCTCTTTATCTTTGAATTTTGGCAGATCTGACAGTTTCATCTCTGATCCACAGCAGGAGCACGTTCCAAGATTATTTCTTCTGTCATAAAAAATGTAATGTGAAT
>ERZ808054.1077-NODE-1077-length-18089-cov-7.533256_pt1 | contig 18089 bp, 19 predicted proteins | sample MGYA00380201_ERZ808054 | MGnify/ENA primary metagenome ERZ808054 (study PRJEB31490, sample SAMN06133419) | mouse gut metagenome | isolation source: Z5_2 | host: mice | place: China: Chengdu | collected 2015-05 ... | reverse complement strand
TATGACGACGTTGAGGATGCAATAGAAGATTACTACGACATGCTGGCAGCCTGTAGCAGATACAGGAACTGCTTAAATCAGATTGATCCTAGAAACTGTATAACAGCTATTAAAAATGGAGGATATGCTACCAGCCCTACATATGTAAATACTATAATGAACATCATAAAAAAGTATAATCTTACCAGATACGACGGCGTGGTAACAGACAACGCTGGCAGTATAGCCGTATCACAGAACCATAATCCATATCCAGAACCCACACAGACTGTCAGAATCGGAACAACAGGAAATAATGCCAGATGGGTGCAATGGTGCCTGTGGCGTTTTGGACTTTTGGAGAAGTCAGGAATTGATGGTATAATTGGTTCGAAATCTGAATCTGCAATAAAGACCGCACAGGGAAAATTAGGACTAATTGCGGATGGTATAGTGGGAAATAATACGCGAAAGATGTTCAAGAGCGTTTTCAGTAACTAAACATTTTTTGGGGGGAAATAAAATACAAAAGGGCTCAAAGTTTATCAGATAAATAGATAGAATTTGAGTCCTTTTTATATGTTTTTGTCTTAATATCTGAAAGTCACATTTTAGTTAAATTATACTTGGCGGGATTAAATAATGAAATGTGGTTAGCGACATAATAATTTAATTAACTTCTAGTACTAATTTAATACATTCATCACATCGTTTGTTTTTATCTACGTTTGATACAGTACAAGTTATCTTTCTGTTATTTTTTATTAAATCAAAAATACTGCTGCTATAATATCTGGGAATATATCCAAGCAGTTGATCATTAAGATTCAAAACTTGGATTGCTTTGCTATCCATCAAATTGGTTGGTTCCAATTTCAAAATGACTTCATCACCAATTCCAATTTCGAGAGATTTATCACAATTTGAACCATCACAGCCAATATAGTGTCGGACTCCTGCCATATAAAAAATTCTTTTAAATGGTTTGTCAGTTTCGATAATTGGATCAATAAAATATAAATTGTCAATAGGTAAACGTGCACCGCTTCGTTTTAATAGCTGATATGGTTCATATTCTTTTAAATCATATTTGCTTAAAATGCTATCCATATCTCTTCTTTTTTTATCTGGTAGCCGGCTTTCAAATACTGGAAACAAAACCTCACTGCGGTAGGTGGTATTTAATTCTGGAAAGGATACTAGTGGCATAAAACCTGCATTTTGAGCATCGGAAATTTCTGTGCCATATTTGAATTCATATTGTGCATTTTTTGAGAGTTCACCGATGATATATTGTGTTCTATTTTTTTCAGATTTCCAAATTAGATATAGATAATCCTTATTTTCTTTAACAGCCATGTGGATTTCCTCCTAATAAATACACCTCATTAAGTTTTTCTACTTTTGATAATAAAAATCTTTTTATAACTGATTTCTTGATTGGGGACAAATGTTCGTTAGGAAAAGTAGATAATATCTTATCTATTGTATTGGCAGTTATAGTAACTGCAATTTTTTTAGCAAGTTCTATTGTATCATCGTAATAATAATTTTGAAGATATTTTAAAACTTCTAAGTGTGTTGGTTTTTGGGGATCATTGCAAGTCCTTCTTATTATGGAACGTGATTTGGTTTCCACGACTGATTTCCATTTTTGTTTATCTTTACCAATGCAAGCATTTAAATCACGATCGTTCATGTATGCACACAATGAAGAACTGTTATCATATATTGGAGAAAAACGCAAAATTCCATCTTCCATTATAAAAGCCCAATTATTCTGATGTCTATCAGTATTACCAATTAAATAATCAAACAAAGGAATTTTAAGAAAGTCTTTAAATGGTATGGTTACTGGAAGGGATTCTTGTATCATCTCTAAGGAATATATTTTTCCAGTGAACGCATCTTTTAACGTATTTACATTATAAGTTGGATATTTGAGCATAATATAGTTTATTCCTTCAATCAAACTTTGTTTAGGATTATCTATAATGTTGTAACTCATGGAACCCTCTCGACCTTTATATGTTCCTAATTCAAATTTAGCGCATTCTATATTAAGGAGACATGCTAATTGATAGGCAATACATTCAGATATATGATCAGTCGTTTTTTCATCTTTTTTATATTTAAACAAACCTACTTTCTGTGTGTTTGGTTCTATTAACCAAACTTTTTCGCTTCTGCCGCTACCCTCAGAAGCACCGTCATACTCTTTCCAATGAGAAAAGTCTATCATTTGTATTCTCCATATAGTATAATAAATAATTAAATATTTATAAAATAATATAACAGTGTAAGTTCAAAAAGTCAATAATTTAAGACTAACTTATTCAACTAAACTAATGAGTAGAAAACAGGAAGCGATTCTACTTTACATTTCAGTCGGCACGCCAATCATCGCAATCGAGTCCGGCTACGTGGAGGCGCTTGGCTGGAACCGCTACGGCGGATGGCGCATCGGCATCCGCAGCTTTGACAAGAAGCGGTATTACTACTATGCACACCTGCGCCAGAACAGACCTTACGCCGAAGGACTCAAGGAGGGGGACTACGTCACGGCGGGAGATGTGATCGGCTATATGGGACACACAGGCTACAGCGACAAGGAAAATGTGAATAATATCAAGACAGTGCATTTGCACGTAGGACTTCAGCTAATTTTTGACGAGTCACAGAAAGATGGAAACAATGAGATCTGGGTTGACTTTTACCAGCTTGCAGGATTTTTGAGCGCGCACAGATGTGAGGTAGAGCGCAATGATGTCTCGAAAGAGTGGGACAGAAAGTATGATATGAAAGACCCGGTAGTGCCAATTGAGGAAAATAATGTGAGAAGTACGAAGCCTCACACCAAAAAATGAAACACCGCGCAAAAGTGCATAAACTGCAAAAGGTAGAAACAATGCACAATAAATACGAAGAAAAAAACGCTGAGACACAACTGAAATAGATAAAATTGGATAATTTTAGCATGTAAAATTCGTCAATATTGTAATAAATCTCAAAAGACAAAAAGATTGCTTTTTTTTTAACAATGTGATAAAATAAGCACAATGATTGTGATGAGCGCAATGAGGGAATAAAGTTTGAATATTGCACAAAAGGACTGCACTGAAAAGCACTCACTTGTGAGAAAATGTGATATTTTTTGTGCGTTTTTTGAAAATATTTGTTTGTTGTGTCAGAAGAATCACAGTCACGTGTAAACTGATGGGATACATAAACCCCATTACAAGAGTATAAAAGATGGAGGAAAAGATAATGGCAAAGAAAATTGTATTGGCAGGTGCATGTCGTACTGCAATCGGCACTATGGGCGGATCACTCAGCACAACTCCGGCTCAGGAGCTCGGCGCGATCGTAATCAAGGAAGCACTGAACAGGGCTGGCGTTCCGGCTGACAAGGTGGATCATGTATATATGGGATGTGTTATTCAGGCAGGTCTCGGACAGAATGTTGCACGTCAGTCGTCCATCAAGGCAGGACTCCCGATCGAGACACCGGCAGTCACAGTGAATGTCGTATGCGGTTCTGGTCTGAACTGTGTCAATATGGCAGCACAGATGATTCTGGCTGGCGATGCAGACATCGTGGTTGCAGGCGGTATGGAAAACATGTCTATGGCGCCCTTCGCACTTCCTAATGCACGTTTCGGCTATAGAATGAACAATGGAGTGCTTGTAGATACCATGATTAAAGATGCACTCTGGGATGCATTCAATGACTATCATATGATTCAGACAGCAGACAATATCTGTGACGAGTGGAAGATCACACGTGAAGAGCTCGATGAGTTCGCATTGAAGAGCCAGCAGAAGGCAGAGGCTGCTCAGAAGGCTGGCGCATTTGATAAGGAAATCGTTCCTGTCATGGTGAAGAAGAAAAAAGAGATGGTTGAGTTTAAGGTTGACGAGGGACCAAGAGCAGGCTCTACAATCGAGGGACTTGCAAAACTCCGCCCGATCAATAAGGATAAATATGTGACTGCTGGAAACGCTTCTGGTATCAATGACGGTGCGGCTGCGATCGTTGTCATGAGCGAAGAGAAGGCAAAAGAGTTAGGCGTGACACCGATGGCTGAGTGGGTTGCAGGCGCTCTTGCAGGCGTTAGACCAGAAGTGATGGGAATCGGTCCAGTGGCTTCTACAAAGAAAGTACTGGCTAAGACTGGCATGAAGATCGAGGACTTTGACATTATCGAGGCAAACGAGGCATTTGCGGCACAGTCCATCGCAGTAGGCAGAGATTTAGGCATTGATGTAGATAAGCAGCTCAATCCAAACGGCGGTGCAATCGCGCTGGGCCATCCAGTAGGTGCATCAGGCTGCCGTATCTTGGTAACACTGCTTCATGAGATGGAGGCAAAGGACGCGAAGACAGGTCTTGCGACACTTTGCATCGGCGGCGGCATGGGCTGTTCAACTGTTGTGAAGAAATACGAATAATTGATAGAACGATAAAATGATAGAAATTCGAAGCTGGCAGTTTTGCCGGCTGAGAATTTCTATCTAATACATAAAGGCTACAGTATAAAAGCGAAATCTAAAAAGATTGCTAAATTTGGAGGTAAGTATGGAGTATATACTTTATGAAGCAAACGGCGCGGTTGGGAAGATTACGATCAATCGTGAAAAGGCTTTGAACGCACTCAATTCTCAAGTGCTGGACGAGCTCAATGAGACGCTTGACGCGGTAAATCTCGACGAGGTGAGATGTCTGATTCTCACAGGTGCAGGCACGAAATCCTTTGTGGCGGGCGCAGATATCGGTGAGATGAGCACACTCACAAAAGCTGAGGGTGAGGCGTTTGGCAAGAAGGGCAACGATGTGTTCAGAAAGCTTGAGACATTCCCGATTCCAGTGATTGCAGCAGTAAACGGCTTTGCACTTGGCGGCGGCTGTGAGATCTCAATGAGCTGTGATATTCGTATCTGTTCTGAGAACGCAGTGTTTGGACAGCCTGAGGTTGGTCTTGGCATCACACCGGGCTTTGGCGGCACACAGCGGCTTGCGCGTCTTGTTGGCGCTGGCATGGCAAAGCAGATGATCTATACCGCAAGAAATATCAAGGCAGACGAGGCACTCCGAATCGGTCTGGTCAATGCGGTATACCCGACAGAAGAACTGATGGCACAGGCTGAAAAAATGGCGGCAGGCATTGCAAAGAATGCGCCGATCGCTGTGCGCAACTGCAAGAAGGCGATCAACGAGGGTCTTGATGTAGATATGGACAAGGCAATCGTGATCGAGGAGAAGTTATTTGGCGACTGCTTTGAGACTGAAGACCAGAAGTATGGTATGGCATTCTTCCTTGACAAGAACAAGGAGAAGGTAAAAGAGCCGTTCAAGAACTGCTAACTGTAAAAGGAGATCCATAAGAATATGAGTAGAGTTGGTCTGATAATCACGGGCATCGTTTTGATAGTGATAGGTGCGATAATTTTTGTATTGGAAAGTTCGGATATTACAATGAAGATCGCCAGCGGCAGTATCGCAGTGGGCGGACTGGCATTTCTTGTGGAGAGCATGAAGAAAAATAAATAGTATGATATAAGGAGGACAAACAATGAAGGTAGGTATTATCGGCGCTGGAACAATGGGTTCCGGCATTGCACAGGCATTTGCAATGACAGACGGCTATGAGGTATGCTTATGTGATATTAAGCAGGAGTTTGCAGACGGCGGAAAGGCTAAGATTTTAAAGAATCTGAATTTCCTCGTGAGCAAGGAGAAGATCACACAGGAGAAGGCAGATGCAATTGCAGCAAAGATCGCTACAGGTTTGAAAGATATCTGTACAGACTGTGATCTTGTGATTGAGGTTGCGCCTGAGAAGATGGAAATCAAGAAGTCAACCTTCAAGGAATTGCAGGAAATTGTAAAGCCAGAGTGTATCTTTGCCACCAATACTTCTTCCCTTTCAATCACTGAGATGGGTGCAGGACTGGACCGTCCGCTGATTGGTATGCACTTCTTTAATCCGGCAGACAGAATGAAGCTGGTAGAGGTAATTGCTGGTGCGAACACACCCGCAGAGTTGGTAGAGAAGATCAAAGGCATCGCTTCTGAGATTGGCAAGACACCTGTAGAGGTGAATGAGGCAGCAGGCTTTGTAGTAAACAGAATCCTCATTCCGATGATCAACGAGGCAATCAATGTACATGCAGCGGGCGTTGCAAGTGTTGCTGACATTGATGTTGCGATGCAGCTTGGCGCAAATCATCCGATGGGACCTCTGGCACTTGGCGATTACATAGGATTGGATATCGTACTTGCGATTATGGAAGTAATCTATGCAGAGACAGGCGATTCCAAGTATGCGCCTTCACCGCTTCTGAGAAAGATGGTGCGCGCTGGTAAGCTTGGCAAAAAGACAGGCGCTGGTTTCTATGATTACACGAAGAAATAATTGATACAATAATATTGCGGCAAGGCACTGTATGATGAGTATGGTGACTTGCTGTTCATAATGAGTATAAAGCATATTAAAATGGAGGAAAAAGAACATGGATTTTACATTAAGTAAAGAGCATGAGATGGCGAGAACTCTTTTCAGAGAGTTTGCTGAAAAGGAGGTTAAACCCCTTGCAATCGAGGTAGATGAGACAGAGGAGTTTCCAAAAGCTACTGTTGAGAAAATGGCAAAGGCTGGTTTCATGGGTATTCCTATTCCGAAGGAGTACGGCGGACAGGGCTGTGATGTCCTCACGTATGCAATGTGCGTTGAGGAGTTGGCAAAGGTTTGTGGTACGACAGCGGTTATCGTGTCTGCACATACATCTCTTTGCTGCGATCCGATTCTTACATATGGTACAGAAGAGCAGAAGCAGAAATATCTGCCAGATCTTGCAAGCGGCAAGAAGATTGGTGCTTTTGGTCTGACTGAGCCGGGCGCTGGTACAGATGCACAGGGACAGCAGACAAAGGCTGTGCTCGAAGGCGATGAGTGGGTGCTCAACGGATCAAAGATTTTTATTACAAACGGTAAGGAAGCAGATGTATATGTGATTTTTGCCATCACAGGCATGATTGAGAAACGCGGCAGAATGACAAAGGAAATCTCAGCGTTCATCGTGGAGAAGGGCACACCGGGCTTCTCATTTGGTACGAAGGAAAAGAAGATGGGTATCCGCGGTTCATCAACCTATGAGCTGATTTTCACAGACTGCCGGATTCCTAAGGACAATATGCTGGGACAGCAGGGCAAGGGCTTTGGCATCGCGATGCATACACTTGACGGCGGACGTATTGGTATCGCTGCACAGGCACTCGGCATCGGTGAGGGTGCGCTTGACAGAACGATTGCGTATGTTCAGGAGAGAAAGCAGTTTGGACGTGCGATCGGCGCTTTCCAGAATACACAGTTCCAGCTTGCAGATATGGCGACAAAGGCACAGGCTGCACAGTTTATGGTATATAAGGCTGCATGTACAAAGGACCAGTACACAAAGGATCACAAGACTTCTTACAATGTAGAGGCTGCTATGGCGAAGCTGTATGCTGCTGAGATGGCGATGGAAGTGACCACAAAGGCAGTACAGCTTCACGGCGGTTACGGCTACACAAGAGAGTACGAAGTAGAGCGCATGATGAGAGATGCCAAGATCACGGAAATTTACGAGGGAACAAGCGAAGTTCAGAGAATGGTTATCTCCGCGAACTTGTTAAAATAAAAACCCGAAAAGGCAGTGTTTTCCGTGGCGGATGATGATAATAAAATAAAATATAAGGAGAATAAACATGAAAGTTGTAGTATGTGTAAAACAGGTACCTGATACAAAGGGTGGCGTAAAGTTCAATCCTGATGGTACACTTGATAGAGCAGCTATGCTGACAATCATGAACCCTGATGACAAGGCAGGTCTGGAGGCAGCATTGAGATTAAAGGATCAGTATGGCGCAGAAGTAACTGTTGTGACAATGGGACTTCCAAAGGCAGAGGAAGTGCTTCGCGAGGCAATGGCGATGGGCGCTGACAAGGGTATTCTTGTGACGGACAGAGTTCTCGGAGGAGCAGATACATGGGCTACTTCACAGACATTGGCAGGCGCGATCAGAAATCTCGATTATGACCTTATCATCACAGGACGTCAGGCGATTGACGGCGATACAGCACAGGTTGGTCCTCAGATTTCCGAGCATCTTGGCATCCCTGTTATCTCCTATGCACAGAAGATTCAGATCGAGGGTGACAGTGTTGTGGTAGAGCGCCAGTATGACGACAGATATCATGTATTAAAGGCTAAGATGCCTTGTCTGATCACAGCACTTGCTGAATTAAATGAGCCTCGTTATATGACACCGGGTGGAATTTTCGATGCATACAAGGCAGAGATTACCACATGGGGCAGAGCTGACTTGAAAGATGTAGAGGATTCTAATCTTGGCTTGAAGGGTTCACCGACACAGATTGCCAGAGCATCTGACAAGGTTCGAAAAGGAAAAGGTGAGAAGGTTACATTAGACCCTTCAGAATCTGTAGAATACATCATGAACAAGTTAAAAGAGAAGCATGTGATCTAATGAATGCTTAATATGAAATCATAGATTTCACCATCTTGATTTGTACCCGCTAAAGCGGGCAAATGGTAGTTAGATTATAATGGAGGTTTATCATGAATTTAGAAGAATATAAAGGCGTGTTTGTCTTCGCACAGCAGGTAGATAACAAGGTAAGCGGCATTGCTCTTGAACTGATTGGCGAAGGAAAAAGACTTGCAGAGAAATTAGAAACAGAAGTGACAGCAGTTTTGGTTGGTAGTGACGTGAAGGGGCTGGCAGACGAGCTTGCCGCTTACGGTGCAGATAAGGTTATCGTGGTGGATGACCCAGAATTAAAGGAGTACAGAACAGAGCCGTATGCACATGCACTGGCATCTGTCATCAATCAGTATAAGCCGGAAATCTTATTGGTAGGTGCGACTGCAATCGGCCGTGACTTAGGGCCTAGAGTGTCTGCCAGAGTGCACACAGGTCTGACAGCAGACTGTACGTCTCTTGAGATTGGCGATTTCCCGATCAACCCGATTCCGGGCAAAGAGCAGAAGCACAAGCAATTGCTCATGACACGTCCTGCATTTGGCGGAAATACAATCGCGACAATTGCATGTCCAGATTTCCGTCCGCAGATGGCTACAGTACGTCCGGGCGTTATGCAGAAGCTTGAGAAGAAAGAGGGCGCGAAGGCTGTTGTTGAGGAGTTCAATCCCGGATTTACACCAGACAACAAGTATGTAGAGATCGTAGAGGTTGTGAAGAATCTCACCGATACAGTAGATATTATGGATGCCAAGATTCTTGTATCTGGCGGCCGCGGCGTGGGAAGCCCGGAGAACTTCAAGATCTTAGATGATCTTGCGGAGGCAATTGGCGGTACGGTGAGCTGCTCTCGTGCAGTGGTGGACGCTGGCTGGAAGAGCAAGGATTTACAGGTTGGGCAGACTGGAAAGACGGTTCGTCCGAATGTATACTTTGCAATTGGCATCTCTGGTGCGATTCAGCATCTGGCTGGTATGGAAGAGTCTGACATCATTATTGCAGTCAATAAAGATGAGACAGCACCAATCTTTGATGTCGCTGATTATGGTATTGTAGGTGATTTAAACAAGATTGTGCCGATGCTTACAGAGCAGATCAAGGCTGCGGTTGCAAATAAATAGTGACAGAATTATGAATTTTACATAAAACCTCAAAGGATTTGTCCTTTGGGGTTTTTTTTTGTCGAAAGATGGGGTATAATCAAATAGACAGTGTGTTGGCTGTCTTAGGGTATAGTTTAGAAATATGGAACCAGTAGAGATAAGGAGAATAGGAATGGCTTTAACAGAACTGAATACTTATACAATAAATGATGTGTACAATCTTCCAGATGGACAGCGTGCAGAGCTGATCGATGGAAAAGTTTATTATATGGCACCCGCGACAAGAAATCATCAGCGGATTGTCGGGGAGCTTTTTGCGACGATTCGGGAACATATCAGAAGGAACAATTTCAAGGGAGAAGTGGATATCACACCGTTTGGCGTGTTTATTAATGCGGATGACAAGAGCTATGTTGAGCCGGATATCTGCATTATCTGCGATGAGAATAAACTGGATGAGAGAGGCTGCAATGGTGCACCGGACTGGATTATTGAGGTGGTTTCTCCGGCGAGCAGACGGATTGACTATACCACAAAGCTGTTTAAGTACCGGGCGGCTGGCGTGCGTGAATACTGGATTGTCGATGCGGATAAGAGCAGGGTGATGGTCTATAATTTTTATCAGGATGATATGAATGAGTATAGTTTTATCGAAGATATTCCCGCCGGAATTTATACAGATCTCTCTGTCCGCATGTCAAATTTGGAGCTATAGGTGAAATGCCGTTACTATAGTGAAGCGAATAGTGACAGGTACAAAAAGGAATGAAAAAGTTCTTGCAATTCAGCGGGGCTTCACGTATAATAAACGTTATGAATATTAAGGCGATTAGAGCCTTATTGATTGGATATGACACGATATCCGCAGCAATCCACTTGTGAAAATCAATAAGAGTAGTAAAAGTAAACTTTTTTGCTATATAGACTCTGGTCAGCTTCAAAAGAACTTATATGTGGTGTGCATATAGGGCAAATTGAGTGAGAATTTTTGTGAGTGGAAATCAGCGATGGTTTCCACTTTTTATGCACATGGGCGTCCAAAGGAACAATGTCAGCAGAAGGTGACGGCCGCCCGGCGCGGGAGAAGGGGAAATGGGTTTTCCCGGAAGACTGTCAACAAGGCAGGTGGGGGATGTGCGCGAGTGGGGAGAAGCTTGCCCGTATCGCTCGGTTACACGGTTCCATGCACAGGAAAGATGCTGCAAAAGCGGCGTAGGACTCTTTTCTAATTGACTGTACACGGCATCCAGCAGAGAAAGCGAGGTATATTCGTATATGGAAACCAAATTAAAATTGTATGGTTTTAATAATCTTACCAAATCACTGAGTTTTAATATCTATGATGTCTGTTATGCGAAGAGTGCACGCGAGCAGAAGGATTATATTGCCTATATTGATGAGCAGTACAATTCCGAGCGGCTCACGAAGATTTTGTTCCATGTCACGGAGATGATAGGTGCCCATGTGCTGAATGTATCGCGGCAGGACTATGAGCCGCAGGGGGCGAGCGTGACATTTCTGATCGCGGAGTCGAACATGATACCAGCAGGACAGAAAAGCGCAGCGAGTGCGGCGCTTTTCTACGAGGACACGATTGCACGTACCAGCTGTGCGGACGAGATCGTGGGGCATCTTGACAAGAGTCACATCACGGTGCACACCTATCCTGAGTATCATCCCGAAACCAATATTGCAACGTTCCGTGTGGATATCGACGTGGCGACGTGCGGGGAGATTACACCGCTGAGCACGCTGGATTATCTGATTGGCAGCTTCGATTCGGATATAATCACAATGGATTACCGAGTGCGGGGATTTACGAGAAATGTGGAGGGCAAGAAGCTGTTTATCGACCATAAGATCACGTCGATACAGGACTATGTTGACAGAGCGATTTTAGATAAATACGATGCGGTTGATATCAACATGTACCAGGCCAATATTTTTCACACAAAGATGCTGATCAAAGAGATGGATTTGCAGAATTATCTGTTCAATTCAGATATTTATGAGATTACGCCAAAGACGAGGCTGCAAATCAGCAATAGTCTGCGGCGGGAGATGATTGAGATTTTCAGCGGCATGAATATTTATTAGAGCAGCATTTATCAGAAAGGGGATTTGAGATACAATGCTTGATCAGTCGCGTGCTCCCATATTGGAAGCATTGGAGAAAATGAAGAGAGACCGTCTGGTGCCGTTTGATGTGCCGGGGCATAAGCATGGAAAGGGAAATCCTGATCTGACTCGGTTCCTAGGAGAGCAGTGCCTTATGGTTGATGTAAATTCCATGAAAATGCTGGATAATCTCTGTCATCCGGTTTCGGTCATAAAGGAGGCAGAGGATATCGCCGCGGAGGCATTTGGGGCAGCGCATGCGTATTTTATGGTTGGTGGTACGACATCTGCTGTGCAGAGTATGGTGCTCTCTGTCTGCAAACGAGGGGACAAGATTATACTTCCACGCAATGTGCACAGGAGCGTGATTAACATTATGATTCTCTGCGGAGCAATACCCGTGTACGTCAATCCAGATATGAATCATGAGCTTGGTATCGCATTGGGAATGCGGCTTAGTGAGGTGGAAAAGGCTATTGCAGAGAATCCAGATGCCAAAGCAGTGCTTGTAAACAATCCAACTTATTATGGTATTTGTTCGAATTTGAAGGGGATCACAGATCTGGCACATGCGCATGGCATGAAAGTGCTTGTGGATGAAGCGCACGGTACGCAGTTTTATTTTGACCGGGATTTGCCGATCACAGCGATGGAGGCGGGCGCAGATATGGCGGCGGTCAGTATGCATAAGTCGGGCGGTTCACTGACACAATCGTCATTTTTGTTGATTGGTCCGAAGATGAGTGAAGGGCATGTGCGGCAGATTATCAATATCACACAGACGACAAGCGGGTCGTATTTATTGATGTCTAGTCTGGATATCTCAAGAAGGAATCTGGCGCTGCATGGTCAGGAAGTGTTCGACAAGGTGAAGGACATGGTTGAGTATGCGCGGAGAGAAATCAATCTGATCGGTGACTATTATGCATATTCAAAAGAGCTTGTAAACGGGGATTCAGTCTATGATTTTGACATCACAAAGCTGTCTGTCAATACGCTGCCTGTGGGGCTTGCCGGCATTGAGGTGTATGATCTTTTGCGTGACGAGTACGATATTCAAACGGAATTTGGCGACTTGGGCAATGTGCTTGCCTATGTGTCAGTGGGAGACAGGCCGCGTGACATTGAGCGTCTGGTGAGTGCGCTTGCGGAGATCCGCCGTCTGTACAAAAGGGACAGCAGCAGCTTAATGACAGCGGAGTACATCAATCCAAGAGTCCTCTATTCGCCGCAGGATGCCTTTTACAGCGACAAGCAGGCGCTCCCTATAGAACAGTGTGAAAATGCGGTGTGTGCTGAGTTTGTGATGTGCTATCCGCCGGGAATCCCCATTCTGGCACCAGGTGAGCTGATTACCAGAGATATCCTTGATTATATTGTCTATGCAAAGGAAAAGGGCTGTTCCATGACAGGACCGGAGGATATGATGCTTGGTAAATTAAATGTAATGAAGGGGATACGGTCTGCGGCACATAGCGGGTTGGAGAACAGAGCGTAGGATGACAGCAAAAAGGCAGGTAGAAACATGGAATTATGGTTTACTGAGAAGCATACTGAGAACGTAAAATTCTCAATACAAGTGGACAGACAGCTCTATTCGTCACAGTCGGATTTTCAGCGGATTGATATTTTTTTATCGAACGAATTTGGCAGGTTTTTGACACTTGACGGGTATATGATGCTGACGGAGAAGGATGAATTTATCTATCATGAAATGATGGTGCATGTGCCGATGGCGGTGCATCCGACAGTGAGAAGAGTGCTTGTGATCGGAGGCGGGGACGGCGGAACAGCGCGTGAGCTGATACGATACCAGACAATAGATCAGATCGATGTGGTGGAGATTGACGAGGAGGTAGTGTCGGCGTGCAAACAGCATTTGCAGCAGACAGCCTGCGGTTTTGACGATGAAAGGATTCATCTGTATTATGAAGATGGACTCAAATATGTGCGTCGTTATGAAGATGTGTATGATTTGATTCTTGTGGATTCGACAGACCCCTTTGGGCCTGGCGAAGGGCTGTTTACCAAAGAGTTTTATGGAAATTGTTACAAAGCATTGAAATCGGACGGCATCATGGTCAATCAGCATGAAAGTCCTTTTTATCCAAATGATGCGATGGCGATGCAGCGAGCACACAAGCGCATCGTAAATTCTTTTCCGATCAGCAAGGTCTATCAGGCACATATTCCGACATATCCGTCAGGACACTGGCTTTTTGGATTTGCCTCCAAGCAGTATCATCCGCTCTCAAATCACGATGCAGACCGATGGAAGGCATTTGGGATACAGACGCGGTATTATAATGAACAGCTTCACAGGGGCGCTTTTGCGCTGCCCAATTATGTGGAGGAGATGTTGGAGAAGGTGGAGAGATGAAATTAGACAAAATGAATATAGAGACTTTTCTCGGCTGCGATAAGACTTTTGAGCAGGCCAGAATTGTACTTTTTGGTGCGCCCTTTGACTCGACGACATCCTATCGCCCAGGAGCGCGGTTTGCCAGCAGGACGATGCGTGCAGAATCGTATGGATTGGAGACGTACAGCCCATATCAAGATTTGGATCTGGAGGATGCGGCGGTCTTTGACGGCGGGGATTTGGAACTGTGCTTTGGGGACACGAACAGGGCATTGGAGGATATCACCGCATACACGCGTGAGATTCTTCAATGCGGTAAGCTTCCGCTTATGATCGGCGGCGAGCATCTTGTCACGTTGGGAGCGGTACGGGCAGTTGCAGAAAAATATCCAGACTTACGGGTGATTCATTTTGATGCTCATGCGGATTTGCGCGATGACTATCTGGGAGCAAGGTTATCCCATGCGACGGTTCTGCGCCGGATATGGGATATTGTGGGTGATGGAAAAATCTATCAGTTTGGTATTCGAAGTGGGGAGCGTGCAGAGTTTGAGTGGGGCAGACAGCATGTATCGACACACAAGTTTGATTTTGAGGGACTTGACGAGGTGGTGGAAGCCTTACAGGGCAAACCTGTCTATTTTACATTGGATTTGGATGTACTGGACCCTTCTTGTTTTCCGGGAACGGGGACACCGGAAGCAGGCGGCGTGACATTTTTGCAGCTTTTGGATGCTGTGATGAAGGTGGGAGCGCTTGACATTGTGGGATGTGATATCAATGAGCTTTCGCCAATGCTCGATGCGAGCGGCGTATCGACGGCGGTGGCGCTCAAGGTACTCCGTGAACTGCTGCTCAGGTTGGAGGCAGACGTGATTCGGTAAGGAAATGGAAGGAAACTGATAAAATAGGCAGAGTACGCGAGATTTGTTGTGAACGGAACTGTTATGGAGGGATGAAAAAATGGGAAGAGTATTGATTATTGGCTGTGGCGGTGTTGCCAGTGTAGCAATACAAAAATGCTGTCAGAACAGTGCGGTGTTTCAGGAGATTTTGATCGCCAGCCGCACAAAGGAAAAATGTGATGCGCTGAAAGAGAAACTTGAGGGCAGGACGGAAACAAAGATTACAACAGCACAGGTGAATGCCGACAACAAGGATGAAGTGGTGGCACTCATCCAGCGTTATAGGCCGGATCTTGTCATGAATATAGCACTGCCGTATCAGGATTTGACAATTATGGATGCGTGTCTGGCGTGCAAGGTAAACTATATGGATACAGCAAACTATGAACCGGAAGACATTGAGGATCCTGCGTGGAGGGTTGTCTATGAGAAGCGGTGCAAAGAGGAGGGCTTTTCTGCGTATTTTGATTATTCCTGGCAATGGGCATATCAAAAAAAATTTGAGGAGGCAGGCATCACGGCGCTTCTCGGCTCTGGTTTTGACCCTGGAGTCACGCAGGCTTATTGCGCTTATGCCTTGAAGTATAAGTTTGACGAGATTGAGACGATTGACATCTTGGACTGTAACGGCGGTGATCATGGTTATGCATTTGCGACAAACTTCAATCCTGAGATTAATCTGCGAGAGGTCTCTGCGCCAGGGAGTTATTGGGAGAATGGACATTGGGTAGAGGTTCCGGCTATGAGCATCAAGCGGGTGTATGATTTTGACCAGGTTGGCAGAAAGGATATGTACCTGCTGCATCATGAGGAGATCGAATCGCTTGCAAAGAATATACCCGGCGTGAAGCGAATCCGCTTTTTTATGACCTTTGGGCAGAGCTATCTGGATCATATGCGGTGCCTTGAGAATGTCGGGATGCTCTCGACAACACCCATACACTATGAGGGAAAGGAAATTGTGCCGATTCAATTTTTGAAGGCGCTGCTGCCGGACCCTGCATGTCTCGGACCGCGCACAAAGGGCAAGACAAACATCGGTTGTATCTTTACAGGGAAAAAGAATGGGAAGGAAAAGACCTATTATCTCTATAATGTGTGTGATCATCAGGCATGTTACCAGGAGGTTGGTTCACAGGCGATTTCCTACACGACAGGTGTTCCTGCGATGGTTGGTGCGATGATGCTGTTGACGGGAAAGTGGAGTAAACCAGGCGTCTATACGGTGGAGGAATTTGACCCGGATCCTTATATGGAGGCGCTAAACCGTTGGGGACTGCCGTGGCAGGAGAACGATAAACCTGTGCTTGTGGAGTAGTGAGTCGAGTGAAGGAGTCTTGGAGCATTGGGAATAGAATATGAGAGAATCAATCGTGTGATAGGAGAGGTTCCTACACCGTGTTATATTGTGAGTGAGTCCCTCCTAGAGCGCAATCTAAAGCTGCTGCGCCGGGTTGCTGACCAGACAGGTTGCAAAATTCTGCTGGCGCAGAAGGCGTTCTCCATGTATTTTTATTATCCGTTGATAGGGCAATATCTGGACGGTGTGACGGCGAGTGGTCTGTATGAGGCAAAGCTTGGCTATGAGGAGCTGTGTCAAAATGATATCGTGGATATCAACAAAAAAGTAAAAAGGTGCGAGAACCATGTGTTTTCACCGGCATATAGAAAGGAACAGATGGGTGAACTGCTACAAATCTGTGATCACGTCGTGTTTAATTCATTTGCACAGTGGGCAATGTACAAAGACGCGGCGCTGAGGGCTGGTAAATCCTGTGGTATACGCATCAATCCAGAATGCTCTACGCAGGATCACGCAATTTATGATCCGTGTGCGCCCGGGTCGCGTCTTGGTGTTACCGTGGAGAATTTTGACAGGAGTGCATTGGAGGGGCTGGAAGGACTTCATTTTCATTGCCTGTGTGAGCAGAATGTGGATGCACTGATCACAACGATGAATGCCGTCGAGGAAAAATTTGGGGCTGATCTGTATCAGATGAAGTGGCTGAATATGGGCGGTGGACATCATATCACAAGGGATGGCTATGATGTGGCGGGATTGATTGCCCTGATTCAAAGGATTCAGGAGAAATATGGATTGACTGTCTACTTAGAGCCAGGTGAGGCGGTGGCTTTAAATGCTGGTTTTTTGGTGACACAGGTGCTTGAACTGGTTCAAAATAGCGGCATTGTCACAGCGATTGTGGACACTTCCGCGGCGTGTCATATGCCGGATGTGATTGAGATGCCCTATCGTCCGCCACTGTGCGGCAGTGGGGAGTCTGGTGAAAAGGCCTATACCTATCGGCTGTGCGGTCCGACATGCCTTGCGGGGGATGTCATCGGCGAGTATTCGTTTGAGCGCAGGCTTCAAGTGGGAGACCGGCTTGTCTTCGGTGATATGGCGATTTATTCTATGGTGAAAAACAATACCTTCAATGGTATGCCGCTGCCTGATATCATTGCCTTGGACAGAAATGGAGCATGGCGTACAGTAAGGCAGTTTGGGTATGACAATTTTAAGATGAGACTGTAGGTAGTTCTGGCATGAAAAAACGCAGGGGTAAGTTAGATACTCGTAAGACAGTATTAGATTTGTTTTTTGGAAACGGCGTAGCGTTGGCTATGCCGTTTCCTCGTTTTGTAAGTCGTTCAACAGGGATGCAGGGAGTATAGAGCAAATCCCCATCGTCCATTTAGGTGTTGCCGCTTCCGCTATGGAGAAGCGCGGCATACGCACCGAGTGCGGCGACCTCAACCGAGAAATCGAGGTAACGAATAAGCGCTTGCGGCAGTTAAAGGCGCGTATCTCCAAACTGCAAAACTGGCTAAAAGAAGAAACCAAGAACACCGAGCCGCCTACCCTTGCCGACTACATTCAAGGCATACTGTCACGCAAGGCACAGGCGGGAAAACAGGGATATTCACAATCGTTGTATAACCTCATAGACGCGGCAAATATGCTGAATTTCCTGCAAGCCAATAACATCATAGATATGACGGGGCTTGATGAAAAATTCAAGTCCATGATAGGGGAACAACTGGATATTCAAGGGAAACTGAAACCCGTTGAACGG
>ERZ808054.1075-NODE-1075-length-18093-cov-4.131494_pt1 | contig 18093 bp, 15 predicted proteins | sample MGYA00380201_ERZ808054 | MGnify/ENA primary metagenome ERZ808054 (study PRJEB31490, sample SAMN06133419) | mouse gut metagenome | isolation source: Z5_2 | host: mice | place: China: Chengdu | collected 2015-05 ... | reverse complement strand
GCCGTTTTCGCAAAAGCCGTTTGGAGAGCTGGTTTAAATTCAAAGGGAATAAAGGATAAATATAGCTTTTTCCCGACACTGTCTTATTTGTGACAATTGCCACAGTCAAAAGCACAACCGCTCCGATATAGCCCCAGATACCAAATATTGCTGTCAGGACCAGGTTGATGATACGCATAAACTTGATGGCATAGCTGAGCTCATAACTGGCCTGGGTATAGTTGGCAATTGCCACAAACGCCATATACAGCATCACCTCCGAATTGAACCAGCCGCTGTTTACTGAAAATTCGCCTAAAACCAATGCTGCCATGACACTCAGCGGCGTGCTCAGCATATTAGGGGTATTTACCGCGGCAAGCCTTAAGCCGTCCAGCGCCAGCTCCAGGATCAAGAACTGCCAGATCAATGGGATATTCACGTCTCCCTGTATGGCAATAAATTCAAACCCGGCTGGGATCCATTCCGGATTCTGCATCAGCAAAAGGAAAGTCGGCGTAATGAAATACGTTAATATGGCAATCAGAAACCTGGAAAGCCGCAAATAAGTTCCGGTGATCGGCGGAAAGTAATAATCATCCGCCTCTTCCACCACATCAAATATGGAGGTGGGCGTGATCATTGCCGAGGGGGAATTATCAACAAGGATTACAATATCCCCTTCCAAGATCTGCGCGGCGGCAGTATCCGGACGTTCCGTAAATTTAAATTTAGGGAATGGGTTGTACCATTTCTTTTTGTAAAGACATTCTGCAAGGCTTTCCTGATTCATGGTGAGCGCATCCACCTTGATCTGTCCGATCCGCTCCTTGATCTGGTTTAAAAATTCATGGTCTACCCGGTTATCCATATAGCACAGAACAATATCTGTCTTAGAGCTTTTTCCGGCCTGCATCATTTCCATTCGAAGCTCTGTGCTCCGGATCCTCCGCCGGATCAGCGCCGTGTTAAATACAATGGTTTCCACAAACCCATCCTTCGATCCCCGAAGGACCTTATCCTTTTCCGGTTCTTCCACTCCTCTTGAAGGGTATGTTCTTGAGTCGATCAAAAGACATTTGTCGTACCCGTCGACCATCAGGATAAAGACGCCGGACATAAGGAAATAGACAATATTTTCCCAGGTATCCTGCAGATCCACCTCCACGTAGGGCAGATTGCTCTTTGACATTTCATGGGCATCCTCTGGCATCTCCTCTTCCTTGATGTCCATAAAATATTGCAGCATTTTCTGCATCAGTTCATCTTTACAAAAACCATCGATGAAATACATACAGGCATCTCGCCCGCCGATCTGGATCACACGGTAAACAATATCAAAATTTGCATCTACTTTCAGCCTTTCGTTCAGGTAGTTCATATTTTCCGAAAGCGATGTACCCATCTTATTTGAAGTCATAAAAAAACTCCTTTCGCTTCATAATACATTTATTATGCAGCAAAAGGAGCTTTTTTATTCAACTGTAAGCTATTGATTCCCGGTACTCCCAAAACCGCCCCGGTCTGTTTCACCCAGTCTTTCCACTTCCTCGAAAACGATCTTTGGCTGGTTTTCCACGATACGGAACTGGCAGATCCTGTCATTGCAGGAAATATGGGTATCCCGCATGGCATAAACAGGCATATGCCACTGGTCGTTGTCACCGCAATAAGAACCGTCCACAACGCCTTGATGGTTGGTCTGGATAATTCCGAAATTTTTAAAGGTAGAGCTTCTCGGCACGATATGGGCTTCATAGCCCTCAGGAAGCTTCATCCCTACGCCAAGCGGAATCAGCTTAAATTCCCCTTTTTTCAGATCAATATCCTGCGCAGCGCGTAAGTCGATCCAGTCTGATTTTCCGTCTATATAAGATAATTTATCAATTTTGTCTGTAAAGTACTTTATTTTAATCGTTTCCATCCGGATCCTCTCCTATTCAAAATCGCCGCAATGCAGAATGGGAATGGAAGGATCTGTCTGCTTCAAGGATTTGGGCACGTCAATCACTCTCTGATTGCTGCTTCCCTTCCAGAGCAGCTTATTGTTCTTTTTCCCAATCTGAAATTCGCCGTCTACCAGCACATCCACATACTGCATGCACGCATAATGAAGGATATTTTCCCAGCTGTCACCCGTGTATAGCCAGATTGTTTTATCCGGATACTTTTGCTTGATCTCCGCCATCAGGTTTCTCACATCCAGGCGGTTTGCCGCATGGAGCGGATCTCCGCCGGAAAAAGTGATACCGGAGATATAGGGCTTATCAAGCTGCTCAAAAATTTCTTTTTTGGCATCTTCGTCAAAAGGAAGCCCGCCGGCAGGATCCCATGTGACCGGATTCTGGCATTCCTTGCAGCAATGGGAGCATCCCGCAACCCATAAGACCACCCGGAGTCCGTCTCCGTTCAGCATATCATCCTTCGTAATATTGTGATATCTCATTACTTACATGCTCTTCCTTTCCGAAATTTCTGCCATTTTGGCTTCATTCAGCCTGGTATCCCCATGGACTCTTGAGTAAGAGAGATACCCGTTCATGCGCTCGATCTTCGTCAGGTTCTTGCTTCCGCATACCGGACATACATCCATATCAAGCTCCTGATGGCCGCAGTCATCACAATACGCCATAGACAAATTGACGCCTTCATAAAAGCCCATATCCATTGCCCTGCGGATCAGCGTCTTGATGGCATCGATATTATAATCGATGGGATATTTTACATACTGGATCTTTCCGCCATTGGACAGCTCCCAGAAGCGGTATTCCAGATCCTGCTTCTGGATCGGCGTGATATCCTCTGTCACATGGCAGTGGAAACTGTTGGATACATATTCCCGATCCGAAACACCCTCGATAATGCCATATTTTGCGCGGAACTGCTTTACCTGTAACCCGCACAGACTTTCTGCAGGCGTGCCATAAATAGCATAGAGGTTCCCATCCTCTTCCTTGTACTCATTGATCTTCTTGTTGATGTGTTCCAGCACCTCTAAGGCAAACTGACCGTCCTCAACCAGTGATTTTCCATTGTATAACTCCTGCAGCTCGTTAAATGCCGTAATGCCAAAGCTTGCAGTTGCCGATTTCAGGATTGGCTTGATCTTATCGGAAAGCTTCAGATGCCCTCCCAGGAATCCGCCTTCGCAGTAGGCAAGAGGATTGGTGGACGCACGCATTTCGCCCAGATAAGCATAAGTCCTGATATGCAGCTGTCTGATCAGATTCAGGTAATAATCAAGCACCTCGTAAAAGTCACGGCTCTCCTGCTTTGACTTGGCAAGGATCATGGGAAGATGCAGGGAAACCGCACCGATATTAAAACGCCCGACAAAAACAGGCACGTCCTTGTCATCCGCCGGATGCATGCCGCCTCTCTCATACCAGGGAGAAAGGAATGCCCTGCATCCCATAGGGGAGATCACCTTTCCGTATTGTTTATACATGCTTGCGATATAGCCCTTTCCGGTGAGGGAAAGCCAGTCGGGATACATGGTCTTTGAAGAGCACTGCACACCCGCGTCAAAAACATCCTCAAGCTCCTTGCCGGGACCGTGGAGATTTTCATCATACAAAAATACGATCTTTGGGAAAAGGACCGGCTTCTTATGGCCTTCCTTTCCCTGCCCTTTCCGGCGGACATTTAACAGGGAAATAGTTGCAAGCTTCGCAAACCTTCCGGTACCGATCCCTGCCGTTACCGTGATAAATGGATAATCCCCGCGGCTGGAAGCAACGGTATTAAACTTATATTCCCACCCCTGGAATCCCTGTTCGAATTCACGCTTCACATCCGCATAAGCCTCCGCCTCCGCCGTCTCCTCATCGATCCCCAGCTTCCGGTATCTGGCAATACTCTTCCGGTAGGTCTTTTCCGCATAAGGCTCCAGGATCTTGTCCACCTCCGGAACGGTAAACCCGCCGTACTGCTGGCTGGCTGCGCTTAACACGATATCGCCAATGACGTCAAAGGCTACATCCAGTGTTTTCGGCTCATTGTACCAGATGTTCCCCATCTCAAAGCCGCCGGTCAATACACTGGACACGTCAAAAAGACAGCAGTTCATGGTGTCGCGCCTGGCCGACATGTCATGGACATAAATGTAGCCATCGCGGCAAGCCTGGATCTCTTCCGTCGTCATAAAAAACTTCTGATATAATTCTTTATTGAACTGATTAAAAATAAGGCTTCTCTTGGTGGATACAAGCGCACTGTCCGTATTGGCATTTTCCTTATCCCCCACATACATGATGGACTGGCTTTTCTTGTACACATCGTCCATCATACGCACAAAATCCTGTTTATAATTACGGTAATCCCGGTAGCTTTTTGCCACGATGGGCTTTACGTCCTCCAAAGCGCTCTCAACAATGTTGTGCATGATCGGAATCGGAATCCGATCCTCCTCAAGCTCGTTTACCTTATCCACTACATATTGACAAATATGTTTTTTCTCATCATCCGTAAATTTGGTCAATGCCCGGTAGGCGCTCTTTCCTACAGCGTCAATGACCTTCTGCACATCAAATGCTTCCAGACTACCATCCTTCTTGATTACCTTAACATCCCGCTCCGGTTTAAATAAATCCCCATAAACATTCCCATTCTCCTGCTCACTGCCCATACTGCCATATTCCTCCATTCAAAAAACACGAACACCAAATCTGGTATACCATCAGATCTGGCGCTCTAGATATTGTATTTAATAGTATAGTAAATATGGCACCGTATGTCAACCCTAATTATTCGGAAACGGTTTTAGCCATAACAATTCAATCGTTTGCTATAGAATACCAGATACACGAACTGCCTCAACGGCTTCCCTGATCCGTTCCGCCGGCATGGTCAGTGCAAAACGCACATGTCCTTTCCCAAGGCTGCCAAAGCTGCTTCCCGGTGTGCACAGTACCCCGGATTTCTCCAGCAGCTCCATAACAAAAGCCACATCATCCGTGTAGCCTTCAGGAATCTTTCCCCAGGCAAACATGCTTCCCTGGCTGTCCGGAATATTCCACCCGATCTTTCTGAAACCGCCGCAAAGGGCATCCCTTCTCTCCTGATATTCCCGGCAGCGCTTCTTGATGCCGTCATCGGGTCCGTTCAGCGCGGCAACAGCCCCATACTGTACGGGAAGGAAGGTTCCATAATCGATCTGGGAACGGAACTTTTTAAAGCTCTGTACCAGATACTCGTTTCCTACCAGAAATCCTGCCCTTGCACCGGTATAATTATAGCTTTTGGACAAAGAATAAAACTCAATACAATTTTCCTTTGCATCAGGGAACTGGAGAATGGATTTCCCCACATGCCCGTCATAAATAATGTCCGAATAGGCATTGTCGTGAAGGATGATGATCTCATGTGCTTTCGCCCAGGGAATCAGCTTTTCATAAAAGGAATCCGGCGCAATCCGGCAAACAGGGTTTAGCGGGTAAGAGACGATCATAAATTTGGTCTTTTCCAACACTTCCTCATCCATGGCATCCAGCACCGGAAGATAATCATTTTCCTCCTTTAAGTCATAGGTCCGTACATCCGCCCCTGCAAGGGAAGGTCCGATAGAAAAAATAGGGTATCCGGGATTCGGCACCAGCACGATCTCCCCCGGATTGCAAAGGCAGAGCCCGATATGGGCAATCCCCTCCTGGGAACCGTACACATCCGTAACTTCCCGCTCATTTAAAGTCACATGATAACGCTTTTTAAATCTGTTGATCACTGCCTCGGAAAGCTCCGGTAGCATTTTCAGCGCATATTTATAATTATCCGAATTCTGGGCTGCTTTCACCACTGCCTCCATAATATGGGGATCTGTGGGGAAATCCGGCGTTCCCACGGACAGGTTATAGACCTTCTTTCCCTGTCTTTCCACCGCTTCCTTTTTTTCATTTAAAAGCTGAAAAATCCCTTCTTCATAATCCTTCATTCTGTCTGCAATCTTCAAGTTCATTGTTCTGTTCCTGCCTTTTGTCTGTAATTCTGTATAATACCGTCAAGAAATTGTACATAGCTTTCCGCCACCTCCGCCGGTGCCAGGACTTTGATCTGGTTTCCAAGTCCTGTAAGCCAGCCGTAAAACTGGGTGCTCACCGCCGCACGGACTTTGACAGCTATATAGCCATCCTCCAGGCTTCTGATACTGATCTCGCGTCCAAACCGGTCTAAAATGATCCCTACCATAGATGCCGGAAGACGCAAAGTGACCATCTGCATTTCACCGCCAAACATACTGAACGTCTGGTTGGTATAGGATGCAAGGTCAAACTTTTGGAAAGCCTCCATCCCTTTGCGCTTTTCGCCGGAAAGCTCCGTGATCCGGTTCATCTTATCTACCCGGAAATGCTTGATCTTTTCCTCCTCGTCATCATAAGCGATCAGGTAATAATTTTCATCCTGCCAGGTCAGCGCCCATGGGCTGATCCTGTATTTCCGCCCTCCCCGCCGCAGCTGCAGCTCTTTCTTCACATTCCATTCCAGATAGGTAAAGGTGATCGGCACCTCCATCTGGATGGCATGGTGGATCCGGTCCACATTATAATAAATACTTTCATTTTCTGTTTTTACCCGCCCGGCAACAATGACCTGCCTCTGCAATTGCTTCCGGTCATAAGGACCGGCCAGCGTCTCGATCTTGTCGATCAATTCCCTGGATTTCTTTTGGGTGATGAACCGGGAGGATTGTACCGCATCCACCAAAAGCTTAAGCTCCGGCAGTTCAAACTCCCTGCTGGCAAGGTAATATCCGCCGCCCTTCCTTGCCTTCACATTGACAATGTCGTAGCCAAATGTGATCAGGCATTCGATATCATCATAAATACTTTTCCGCTCCGCCGAAATGCCGTATGCGGCAAGCTCGGCTATCAGCTCCTGTGCCGTGAGGCAGTGGTCTTCATCCGTCTTTTCACTGAAAATTTTGATCAGATAAAGCAGCTTCAGCTTTTGGTTTAAGGATTTTGCCATGAAAGAATCTCCTCCACTTCCCACAGATTTGTGATCTCATAGTCGATCCGCAAACCGCTTTCATTTGGTTTATGCTCCTGATTGTACCAACAGCATGCGATCCCTGCCATGTTTCCGCCCTTGATATCGCTGGTCAGGGAATCCCCTATGATCAATGCCGTCTCTTTTCTAAAATCGGGGATCTGTTTAAAGCAGCTCTCAAAAAAGCGGAGATCCGGCTTTTCATATCCAATCTCCTCGGAAATAAAAATACCATCCATAACGTCCAACAGCCCGGACAATTGCATTTTACTGCGCTGTGTGGATGCCACGCCGTTGGTCACAGTATATTGCCTTGCCTTCCCTTTCAGCTTTTTACAAAGCGCAAGGCTGTCATCCTTGAAAAAATATACACTGCCTAATGCTTTCTGATAGATTGAGGCAATGTCGGCACCGGTCACGTCCGTGATCTGCAAGCGCGAAAACAGGGTGTCAAACCTTCCGGTAAGAAGCTCCTTTTTGGTGATCTCCCCCAGCTCCAGCCGCTTCCAGTAAGCGTCATTGATCGATGCATAAAGCCGGACGATCTCCTCGTCAATCTCCAGACCAAGCTGTCCAAAACTGAAACGGAGCGCATAATCCTGTGATTTTTCAAAATCCAGTAAAGTCTGGTCAACATCCCATAAAATCGTGTCATACATTTCCTTTTCCCCATCCTCTGTGCATAAAATCAGAAGCGCAAAGATTACCTTTGCGCTTCCGCCTCTGTTACAGATTTTTCATTATTGCGCTTTCTCATTTTAATTCCAATGAAGCCTCCTACTCCTGCCACTACCACGATAACCGCCATAAGAAGAACATAGGAAAAAAACGAATTTAAAAATAAAATCAAATTGTCCATTTCATACACCAGCCCTTTCTATTGATCAAACTAATCATAGCATTATGTTTTTTGTAAGTCAATACTATGCCAATGCCCTGTTTCTAAAAATGCATTGGCCATTTCCTCCGCTTCCCGGATGATCTGCCCGTCATATCCCATGATCCCAAGCAGCTTGATGGCATTGCGCGTGGTTGCACGGCCGCCCAGAATTTTGTAGCTGAAAAGGATATCATTCTCCTTGATCTCCTCGGCAAAATGATAATTGTTATAAGTTCCTTCCAGCAAATGGGTCAGTTCAATGTCATGGGTCGCTGCAAAGCAGATGCACCGCTTGGTCGCCATGCTCCGCAAAATTTCTGTTGATGCCGCAATCCGCTCCACCGTATTGGTTCCCCGGAGCACTTCGTCCACAAAGCATAAGACCGGTTTTTTCTCCTCGTCTGCCAGCAGATCCAGAATCCGTTTTAGCGCTTTGATCTCAACCATATAATAGCTGCTTCCGCCCTGCACATCGTCCCGAAGAGACATGGACGAGCAGATCCGGAACATGCCCGCCACATAGTTTTCGGCAAGGCAGGTATGGATCGTTTGTGCCAGAATTGCGTTGATCGCCATGGTCTTGAGGAACGTGGATTTGCCGGACGCGTTGGAACCGGTGATCAGTATGCTTTTATCTGTTTTTATGCTGTTGGGAACCGGCTCATTGATCAGCGGATGGTACATGCCCTGCACATCAATGTTCATTCCGTCTGTAAACTCAGGCACGCAATATGCATGTGCTTCCCGATAAGCCCCCACTGCGATCAGCGCTTCGATCCTTCCCATAATGGTGATCATGCCGTCGATCTCACTGATGTGCTTTCTTACCTCTGACAGCATCTGGTTAAATTTGATCAGGTCCAAATGAAATCCCATGCGGAAAAAATCCAGCAGCATGTCCAGCGGGCTGCCTGCTGAACCGGTCATCCTTGCCCCCGACATCACCAGATAGGATCCCGCCTTAAACAGTTTCATGGTGCTCCGGTAATCCCGAAGCTTGTCCAGCTCGTTTTTCAGAACATCTATCTGATGCCCTTTTAAGCCATCCACCGCATCCAAAAGACGGAAAACATAGGCAAAGCTGACGATATAAGGCTCTATCTCCTTTTGTACCTTAAAGTAAGTAATGTTATTGTAGATCAAAATGCAGACCAGCATCACCAGCCCCATAGGCAGGCTTACAAACATCATGACAATAGACCACACTAACAAAAGCAAACTCAGGTAATGGGGCAAATTGCTGCGTTTCCCCAAATTGTCCAGATAATCCAGATAATCATAAATGGAAAACTTCCCGCATCTCCCCAGCTTGTAAAAGATAAACTGGGTTTTCACCCGTTCGTCCTGGTGCTGCCGGAAAAATTCTATGATCTCTTCCCTTTTTTGAAGCTCCTGCTCATCCATGCACGGCTTGCGGAGCAGATAATACAGATATTCCTCTCCCGCCGCCGACCATGTGTAATTCATCTGGATAAACAGCTCGTCCATATTCAGGTCATTCCATGTGATATCATCCACACAGAACCCTTCCTGGTGCTTTAAAAAATAATGGGAAATATTTTTAAACTGCTCCAGCTTGTATTCCCGCTCCGGGAGCACTCCATACTCATCATAAAGCCTGCGGATAAACCGCTTTTCGTCCTGCTTATAGTCCAGATAGCCTTTTAACATTAAAGCTGCCAGCACACACGCCAGCGCTATTACAAACACTAGGTATTCCATAGCTGCACTTTCCCTGTTTTCTTAGTCTGTCTCAATTTTCCGTATGATCTCATTTGCTTTCCGGTAAATATCCTCCGGTTTTTCCGCAGTCAAAAAATTTCCGTTTTCATATAGGATCTGACCGTTGATCATCGTCATCGCCACATTTTGCTTACTGCCGCTGTAAACCACATTTTTGGCAATGTTATTAATAGGCTGCATATTGGGCTGGTTCAGATCGATCAGGATCATATCCGCAAGCTTGCCCGGCGCAAGGATATCCGCATCTTTAAGCCCCATGGCATGCGCGCCGTTCACGGTAGCCATTTTCAGCACCTCCATAGCATCTACTGCCGCCGCATCCTGCTCTTTCAGTTTGGCAAGCCCGGTCACCAAAAACATTTCCCGGAACATGTCCAGACAATTGTTGCTGGCAGGTCCGTCCGTTCCGATCGCCACCGGTACCCCTGCCTTCAGGAAATCGGCGATAGGCGCGATCCCGCTTGCAAGCTTGGCATTTGAAGCAGGATTCGTCACTGCATACATGCCTCTCTTTTTCATGATGGAGATTTCCTCCGAAGTCACATGCACACAATGATACCCGCCGCCGCCATAGTCAAACATTCCCAGCGAATCCAGGAAAGCGACCGGGGTCATGCCATAACGCTGACGGCATCCTTCCACTTCCCCTTTCGTCTCTGAAATGTGGGCAAACACTGGCGCCTGATATTTATGGGCAAGCTTCGCCATCCCCTCCAATAATTCTTTGGAGCAGGTATATTCTGCATGGAAACCAAGAATATAGGACTGAAGCGGACCTGCATGGTTTAACTTTTCATACATTTCTTCCACCAGTTCCAAAGACTGGCTGAAATTATTTACCGCTCCTACCTGCACGCAGCGCATTCCCATGGTGTCAAAGGCATCTGCAATGGATTCCGGGGTCAGATACATATCAAACGCAGCGGTGACTCCGCTGGTCAAGTATTCCAGAACAGCCAGCTTGGATAATTCGCAGATATCTTCCGCCGTCATCTTGGCTTCAACCGGGAACACGCGGTTGTTCAGCCACTCGCTAAGAGGCAGGTCGTCCGCAAAAGAGCGAAGCAGCGTCATCCCCGAATGGGTATGTGCATTTTTGAATCCGGGCATCAAAAGATTGCCGCCGCAGTCGATCTCCCGGTCCCAGAGCATACAGGGAATCTGGAGCTTTTCATAAACCTGGTCTGTTCCCTGACCGTCGCCCACATAAACAATACGGTCATCCCTGATCCAGACTTCCCCGGAAAAAACATCCCTGCCCTCTTCCATGGTAAGGATTCTGGCATGATAAAATCTGATATTCATAAAATTCTTTCCTCTTTCCATATATATAATCGAGTCTCGCCGCGCTTGCTGCCTTGGCAGCAAGCTCCCTTACGCGTCCTGCGCCTTAAAATGCACTGATTGCTTCCGTGATCAGCTTCTTAAAAAGAGGAGCCGCCTGATTTGCCGCCGCCTGCACCTCATCATGGGTAAGGGGCTGATCCGTCATGCCTGCCGCAAGGTTTGCCACACAGGAAATACCGCAGATTTTCATGCCCATATGGTTGGCTGCAATGGCTTCCACTACCGTACTCATTCCAACCGCATCCGCTCCTAACGTCCGCAGCATTTTGATCTCTGCCGGTGACTCAAAGGAGGGTCCGGTAAGCTGCACATAAACCCCTTCATGCAGCGGGATCTGATTTTTCTTCGCAGTATCCCGAATAATCTGCTTAAGATCTTCATCATAAACCTTGCTCATATCCGGGAAACGGACACCCAGCTCGTCAATATTGGCACCGATCAGCGGGTTGGGGGCAAAGCAGGATATATGGTCCGTGATCAGCATAAAGCTGCCCGCGCCAAGGGAAGGATTGATACCGCCGGAAGCATTGGTCAAAAACAAAATTTCCGCCCCCATCATCTTCATCAGCCTTGCCGGCAGCACCACATCCGTAACCGGATAGCCTTCATAAAAATGCACCCTGCCCTTCATGCATACCACAGGCACGTCCTTCACATAGCCAAAAATAAATTTCCCTTCATGTCCCGGAACCGTAGATACCGGGAAATCCTTAATGTCACTGTAAGAAATCTCTCCGCGCACATCCATGGTGTCCGCATAATTGCCAAGCCCGGAGCCAAGCACCAGAGCCACCCTTGGCGTAAATGGGATTTGATCCTTAATGCTGTTGTAACAATCTACCACTTTTTGATATACCGTATTCATAAAAACCCCCTGTTCCTTTTATTTTTCCGCCTGTTAGACGAATTTTTTTCCTATAAGCATCATATCACAGAAAACAGACCGCCGCAATAAAGTTATAGAAACCCAACTTTCCATTGCTTCAATATTGACGTACTCTCTGACGAATATTATAATGATACAGAATCAAAAAAACAATCACAAAAAGAGGTTTTCCATGAATCATTTAATCATTCCCAAAGATTATCAGTCCGCTTTAAATCTGCACGATACACAGATCGGCATTAAGACGGTCAAGGACTTTTTCCAGAACCTGTTGTCCGAGCGTCTGCACCTTTTACGGGTTTCCGCGCCCTTGTTCGTAGAACCCTCTTCCGGGTTAAACGACAATTTAAACGGTGTGGAACGCCCAGTCAAATTCGGAATCAAAGAACAAAATGACGCAGAAGCCGAGATTGTCCATTCCCTTGCGAAATGGAAACGGTTCGCCCTGCAAAAATACGGTTTTTCCTACGGCGAAGGGCTTTATACGGATATGAGCGCCATCCGCCGTGATGAGCAGACTGACAACATCCATTCCATTTATGTGGATCAGTGGGACTGGGAAAAGATCATTTCAAAAGAGGAACGCACCATTGATTATCTGGAAGAAACGGTACGCACAGTCTACAAAGTCCTGCGCAAGACGGAGAAATACATGGCGATCCGGTACGATTACATAGAAGAAATCCTTCCCCACGATATTTTCTTTATCACTACCCAGGAGCTGGAAGACATATTCCCTGATCTTTCCCCGAAAGAGCGGGAATACAGGATTTCAAAGGAAAAAGGCGCAGTTTGCATCATGCAGATCGGCGATCTGTTAAAATCCGGCGAAAAGCACGACGGAAGAGCCCCTGACTACGATGACTGGGCGTTAAACGCAGATATCATCGTTTACTATCCGGTACTCGATATCGCCCTGGAGCTGTCCTCCATGGGCATCCGCGTGGATAAGGAATCCCTGCTTTCCCAGCTTGACAAAGCGGGCTGCCCAGAAAGAGCCGCCCTGCCCTTTCAGAGGGCAATCTTAGAAGATAAAGTGCCACTTACCGTTGGCGGCGGCATCGGTCAGTCACGTATCTGTATGTTTTTCCTGCGGAAAGCGCACATCGGGGAAGTGCAGTCTTCGCTGTGGCCTGCAGATACCATGAAGGCAGCGGAAGAAAATGGGATTTTATTATTATAAGATCCACGATAATCATGTTGTATAATATTGTTATTGGAAATAGAGTTTGTATTGGGAACCGCTACAAAATGATAGTCAAAGAAGCATTTACAAACCCTTTGTTAACATGATCAATGCAAGGCAGACATTTCTATATTTGTCTGCCAATTTTGCATTCTTATCGATTTTGTAAAAAATAAATAAAACCATTAACACGACGAGTAAAATAAATATGATCGAGCTTATTGTAACAGACACTGCCATACCTGAATCACTCGCTGTACTCAGTACCAATGAAATAGCTGACATAAAGGCCGCCAATACTGAAATAACAAGCGCCGCTAACGCCTGACATTTATCCAAAGTGTCAGATGTATCCTGCTGCATTATGCAGCAAGCCGCCTTTAGTTTCTTTCGTTCAGCCTTCGTCAGTTCTTTTTTCTCCAGCCATTCCGCCATCGCTTCAACCTGGAACTTCAAATGTGATTTCTTCTTTTCGCTGTCTTCCAATTCTTCCATGATACTAAGTAAATATTTTTCTTCTCTTGTCATAATGAACTTCCCCACCATATGATTGCGATACCAACCAAAATTACCACTACTATTATCAAAATTAAAAAATGCCTAGTCTCCACTTTGTCAAGTTTAGCCAATTTGGCTTCAGCCTTTTTGATTTGAACTGCCGTATCTGAAAAGTCACCCATCTGTCTCAGCTGCTTTAATGCTTGCCGTACAGTGCCGCTGTCTTCAGACTTTTCTATCACAGTCACTGCTTCACGATATCTCTCCCCCCGCCTTTGTTCCTCTTGTTCTGCACGTTTTCTTTCTTCTACTTTCAGTCTTTCTGTAATTTGTTGATTATACCCATTAACTTCAGCTTTAAGCGATTCTTTTCCAAAACGTATAATCTTTTGGTAAGATTCCTGATGTTCCAGTTTCTCTGTAGAATGCACCAGATCTTCTCTCCTGCGAGTCTTAAGGCTCACCATAAGTTTCCCCAGATATGCCTCGCCATTTTCTGGATCTATATTCAGCACTTTCTCACAAAATTCGTCAGCTCTTGCAAAATCCCCATCCTCTAAAAAAAGAAAGGCTCTCTTTAGCAGGGCTGTCGGCTCCCCTCCTGCCATGTTCAAGACAGTTGCCGACTGAACCAATCCGTCCATGCCTGTCAGTTTCTTGATACCCCTTATTAAATCCTGCATAAACCCCAACCTGCCCATGTCCTGGGCCTGCAAATGTGAAAATTCCTGTGGCAGGTCATAAGGATCCATGTCCTTATACGCAGGAATCAGCACTTTTGTTCCATCGTTTTTTATTAGAGCCAAATATCTACTCCACTCATTCCTCACCCATACCGCATTAAAATATTCGGCTCTGGTTCCCAATACTACCATAACTTTCGCACTGTTCAGCGCAGCAAAGATATAGGGTTCATAAGCACTTCCTAATTTATCCTCCAAAGTAATCCGGGAAAAAAATACCTTAAATCCTTCATTCGTCAGCTGATGATACAAATCATTTGCCAGTACAGAATCCTGTGTTCGCCTACCTTGATCGTCTGTCTCTTTATAACAAATAAATACATCATAGGGTTCTTCCTGATTAGAAATATACAGGATCTGCTTCTGAATCGCGTCTATCTGCTCTGCCTCCATCTCATATATCTGTTTCTGGTATTCATCCGCATATTGCAAAGCCGCCTTGTAATTTTCATCAGTATATACAGATACAAACTGTGCCCTGTTCACCGTGGGCAATCTCTTGTGAGAAACAGGATCCTCCACATACTCAATGCCATAAGTACACAACACCAGCGACCAGTATGCTTCCGAATCCTCTTTGTCCTCCTCCAGTATCTGCTCATACATAGACATTGCCTTGTCAAATTCATTATTCCGGCGGAAATGATTTGCGCGGTCGTATAAGTTTGCTCGCCGTTCGTCATTCAGTCTGGGCAGAGTCTGCTTTGTCCCACAATACACACATTCGCAAACGCTCATTTTCTCCTGTACTTCTAAGTTTCCGCCACACATTTTACATTTAAAGACAGTCATTTTTTCTTCCTCCTTTAATCACTATTTTGTATTTACTACTAACATTATATCATCTGCGTCTCATCAAATATGTCGTTCCAAGCAAGTATACCGTCAAATCATCCCCTAACAGTTCATAGTCCAACTGCATTGAAACCAAATCAATCAGACCAGCTGCATTTACCTTCATGTTCAGCGTATTGTTATCCACCTCGGTATAGGTAAACAGCTCTGCCCCCAGGATGCCTTCCCCTGCTCCTACACGGATATTACCATCTTCCATAATGGTCAGAGACAGCAAGCCATTCTCATCTGACCACTCGCCATATAAATCCTCAATTGTATGCGATACTTCATATGTAAAATTATTCAGTTCTCCTTTGTCATGCATCGCCTGAAAACCCGCCACTGTTGCCCGGAAATCCTCATCAACCCCCGCATTTTCTATCTCCAGATGTACTTCCGCCAAAGCAGGAAAGCTTTCCCTTGAAAAGTTTGTCTTTTCACTTTCCAACACTTTACTGCAGGTCATCGCCTGTAGCTGCGGAAATTCTCCTGAAAGGATAACGCCACCGTTACTGTCAATACTGGTAAGCTCTGGATAAGTCCCATCCAACCGTACAATAGCCTGATCCGTGACAGTGACTTCCTTTGTATTTTCCTTGAAATCGATGATTCTAGTGCCTGCAGCTGCGTTTCCGCCCAAACTGCGAAATGCCTCCGGTCCCTGCGAAAGCACCAACACAGCAATTACAGCAATAAGCAATACCATTCCGCTTGTCAAAGCAACAATGCACCACTTTCTCTGAAATATATTTTTACCTTCTTCCGCCTGCTCTCCTGCTTGTTCATCCATATCTTTCTGCAAAAGCTTATGTCCGCACTTTTTACAATAAACATTCAGTATCCCATCTTCTACCTGTGCCCCACATTTCTCACATATCATGGTTATCATTTTCTCCTTATCTTTTTATGGACTATTTACACCTTTCCTTCAACAACTTGCACTTGCTATTTCTTTGTTCTAGAAGCTGCAAAAATATCTCTGCCTTTTCTTTACATGAAGCTTCATCTTCCGCTCGAGCCGCCTCCGAAAAACCAGAAAAAGCAACATACAGCCTGCCCTCCAGTTCTTCCAAAGTTTGGTTGCTGCGCGGGTCACTGTAACGGATAGCCTCGCTTACCCGCCTCACCTCTGCCGAAATAATCTGCGCAGATACTTGTTTCTGTAAAAGTTCTGCCTCTATGCGCAGTGTACTGACAAAAAGAGTTTCCTCCTGTACCTTCTGTCCAGTCCGCTGGATCATCTCTGACGCAGTCTGCGAATTTAGAACGACAATACCATAACAGGCTAGTATAATAAGCCCCAAAATAAAGCCCAGCCAGTTCTTTGTCACAGGTATCACAACACATACTGTCTCTACAATCAGCATAATAATAAGCGACATATAGCTCACATAAATGATGGGAATACGAAGAAACTGCTGTTCCGTTGTTCCCTTTCTGAACATAAAAAAGCTACATATAAGCTGTCCCACAAACAACACCAGAACCATGACAAAAGCTGCCCAAAAAGCCCCCTCCTTCTTGTTCCATTCACCAATCTGCTGTGGCACCAAAAGCGCTGTCCCTATAAATACAGTCACTGCAATTCCCCATGCCAACAGATATCTCTTTTGATATCTCTCCATAATTTTCTCCATTCTCCGGTACTGCGCCCGATACTTTATTCTTTACAGTTTTTCTCCACACTCCGGACAGAATCTGAACCCTGCCACATTGCTTCCGCACTTTGGGCATACAGACTTTTCCTGCACCACCTTCGAACCGCACTCCGGACAAAATTTGAAGCTTTTCAGAATGGAGCTCCCACACTGCCCACAAATAATGCTTTCTTTTTTCTGCTCTTCCGGTTCTGTATTCTGCGATGCCGGAAGCTGCATGTCGGTGCCTGTTCCGGGAACTTGCGGTATCGCAAAACTGTCCAAACCCGCCATCGTATTTTTAAGCATTCCCCCCACTGTACTCCCAACTCCAGCCATAGTGCCCAGCCCTATTCCCAGGTTTGTATATTGTCCAATCCCTTCATTAGCCGCAGCGGCACTCGCAACATCAAAGCTCCTCTCCTGGGCATAGGTATAACCCTCCTGTATCCTCTTCTGCGCGATTGCCTGCGACTGGATTATCAACTTCTGCGCCTCTGTCTGCTGGCTGATGATATCCACCTGTTGGTTCAGCTTTGCTTCCGCCACATCTGCATACTGCCTGAAATGCAGTAACTTAAAACGTTCATAAGCCGCATCTCCATCTGGACGCATAACTGTTGTTACAAAAAAATGCTCTAACACAACGCCGTATTCTTCAAAGTCAGGAAGAAGAAGTTTATGTAAAGCCGCTGACAATTCGTTTAAATGCTCATCCATCTCAAAAATATTGATTGCCTGCTCACGGATAGTCTGTGCCAAATAGGATTTGATCTTTGTCATCAGAAAGGCTCTGAAATATTTCGTCAACTGATCTTGCCCCAATATACTTTCTGTTCCCACCAGCTTTAACAACAGTTTTCTGGAATCTTCTGCCCGAAGGCTCATTTCACCACAAGCTCCGATTTCTATTGGAAAACGGTAAGTCGGCTCCATAAATTGCACTTTGCTATCCGTTCCCCACTTGATCGCCATCTGCTCTGTCTTATTAATAAAATACACTTCGCAATGGAAGGGTGAGACATCGCCTGTCACACGGTTAAAAATTTTCCCAATAAGCGGGATGTTCTGCGTCTCCAAGGTATACTTTCCTGGTCCGAACAAGTCCAGTGCCTGTCCGTTCATCATAAATAACGCTTCCTGTGTTTCATGTACGACCAGCTGCGTCAATGAATTGAAATCCTCACTTGGATGCTTCCAGATGAATGTAGTATTATCTCCCTCATACTTGATTACTTCTGCAATTTTTGCCATATCCTTCCTCCGTTTATGCGTTATCATCAATATAAATTTCTGTATAAAAAAGTGTCTTCGACACTTCAACCCCCTAGCCCCCATTCATGGGGGAATTAGGGGTTTCTTTTTGTGTCATT
>ERZ808054.1074-NODE-1074-length-18096-cov-4.401410_pt1 | contig 18096 bp, 12 predicted proteins | sample MGYA00380201_ERZ808054 | MGnify/ENA primary metagenome ERZ808054 (study PRJEB31490, sample SAMN06133419) | mouse gut metagenome | isolation source: Z5_2 | host: mice | place: China: Chengdu | collected 2015-05 ... | reverse complement strand
CATATTATTTTTCTTTAACAGTATCTTGATCGGCATAGGTCTTGCCATGGATGCCTTTTCAGTATCTTTGGCAAACGGACTGCATGAACCGGAAATGAAAGGGCACAGAATGTGCCAGATTGCCGGTGTTTTCGGATTCTTTCAGGCTTTGATGCCTATGATCGGATGGGTCTGCGTGCATACACTGATTCAATATTTTCAAGCCTTTGAAAAATTTATCCCCTGGATCGCGCTGATCCTGCTTTTGTATATCGGCGGAAAAATGCTGCTTGACGGCATACGGAAAAAGGATGAGGACACCCCAAATACCACTGTCGGCTTTGCCGCACTTCTGATCCAGGGCATTGCAACCTCTATTGACGCCCTGTCCGTAGGATTTACCATTGCAGACTATGCTCTTCCCATGGCAGTCGTCTGCGCACTGATCATTGCTGCCGTGACATTCGTCATTTGCATGACCGGCCTGCTTATCGGAAAAAAATGCGGAACGATCTTTTCCAGCAAAGCATCCGTTTTGGGTGGCGCCATATTGATCGTGATTGGAATAGAGATATTTGTCACCGGCGTTTTTTAGCAGTTACTGCTCCAGGATCTCACAGACGGCAGACATAATATTCGGGAAGTTGATGATGTTCCTTTCCACCAGCTCCACCACGATTATGTCTGCATTCTCAATGGCATTCCTCGCATCCGGTTCACCTGCACTAAATATATTGATCAGGGTACATCTGTCAAAATCCTTTGAAAGATATGGTCCCATATTGATCCGGAAAGAGTCGCCCAGCATGACAAAATTACATGGATTGGCGGAAGATGCAGCCGTACTGTACAGATCAGCGCCGGCTCCGGTTCCGTTTCCCAATTCCTCTGTAACCTCCACATCCAGCCGGTAATAGACAGTATAAGTCTTATCACCAGCATAATCTTCCCAGTTCAAATTACCCATGCCCAGCAGATCCCCATTGTAAACCGGCTCTTCCAAAACCGTCAAGCTTTCCAACTCTGTCGTCGGAAGCCCCATCAGCGCATACAATGCCTGCACGCCAATAAATGCGCCCGCGCTGTTCCAATGTGTGTCGGTTTTCAAATATAATTGCCATTTATCCTTCGCTGCTTTTAACTCTTTTATTGGATAAATGATCTTAACATCAGAATTTTCCTGAATATAATCCACCAGCCGCTGCGCCTTTTTATATGGATCTTCAACCGTATAGCTGGGCATAAACTCCGAGTAAACCTGCTCTTTGTTAGGCGGTATCATAAAAAACACCTGTTTTCCTTTCGCTTTACATACTTCCTGCAGTTCTTTCATGCCTGTCAAATAGCTTTCCATCTGCTCTGTGCTTAAAATATTGCTTCCCAGATAATCCTCCAGACTGTTCTCCTTTGCAAAGAAAAGCCATTTTTCCCGCCCTTCAATCGTTGCATCGTTATGCACTCTGGGCGGCAGATCATCTCCCTTTTCCACCATCCTGTCATATGGTTTTTCAATCATTGATGTCAGTTTCCTGTTTGCCGATATGATCACAGAGCGGAAAGGCAGCCTGTCATTATAGTATTCCTCTATCTCTCCCATAAGGGACGAACTAAAGGTATCTGGAAAAGAAGCCTTGTTACGGTTTTCCCCAAGATCATAATCCAGCGCCGCTACCGCTTCTTCCCCCGCCAAATGCACAAAAACCCACAAAACGGATGGCAAGACCAAAGCAGCCATAAAAATAACAATCGATATGGTCATAAAAAACTTTTTCTTATTTCCCTTTTCATCTAGTTCTGGCATCTTAACGCTTCCCCTTTAAAACTGAAAGTATATAAACGGATTATATGTTCCGCTTACCAGCATCAAAACAGATAAAACAAGTATCCCCATCTGGATGGCAAAATCGCATACAATGACTGGCAGTCTGTCGCATATTTTGCCATACCATCGCCCAAGCAGCCTCTGCACAAACCCGGCAAATAAAATTCCTATTACAAATGCAATGACCGCCTTCATCGATAAAAATGAAATTACGGTATAATATTCTGATGATACTCCTGCAAACATCTGCCGCAGATATTCCACTGCCTGAAAAACAGTATCTGAACGGAAAAATACCCAGCCTGCCATCACGCAAAAAATGCAGTACAGCCAGTTAAGCGGCTTAACAGGATTCTTTTCCAATGCTTTTCCCAAAAATATCCTTTCCAGAATCTGCAATACCGCATAAAAGATTCCCCATACAAGGAATGTCAAATCAGCCCCATGCCAGATGCCCGTCAGCAAAAATACGATAAAGAGGTTCATGCATGCCCGCCCATTTCCATGGCGGTTTCCGCCAAGCGGTATGTATACATACTCCTTGAACCAGGAGGATAAAGAAATATGCCATCTGCGCCAAAATTCACGGACAGACAATGCAGTATAAGGATAATCAAAGTTCTCCTTAAAGGAAAATCCCAGCATCCTTCCAATTCCGATCGCCATATCGGAATATCCGGAAAAATCATAATAAATCTGCAGGGTATATGCAAGAATCCCCAGCCACGCTACCCCTGTGCCGATCCTTGCCGTATCCAGACTCCAAATATGATCGGCAATCTCTGCAAAGGTATTTGCCAGCAGCACTTTCTTGCCCATTCCATAGCAAAAACGTTTCTGCCCGCTGGCAAACAGGCTGATACTTTCCTTTCTGCTTCGAAGCTGCGACTCAATGTCACTGTATTTCACGATCGGTCCGGCAACCAACTGCGGAAAAAAGGATACATATAACGCAAAATTATAGATGCTTTTTTGCACGGCTGTTTTCTTCCGGTACACATCGATCACATAGGACATCGCCTGAAATGTAAAAAAAGAAATCCCGATGGGAAGAGCCATCTTTGTTATGCCAAATTTGAAAACAAACAGGCTTCCCAGATCTGCTGCGAGGATTAGAATCAGTTTTGCCTTTCTTTTCCATGAAGCTGCCTCATCTGCCCCCAGCAGCAGCCCTCCCAAATAATTGACCAGAATAGAACCCAGCATGATAAGCAGGTGATTAAACCCGCCCCATGCATAAAAAAACAGGCTGGCTGCCAGCAGAAAAGCATTTTTCACCTTTATCCGCGAAGCTTCCGATGAAAAATGCACAATGGACAATATGAAATTGACGATGATCACAACAGGCAGAAAAACCCACATAAAGATCATTGAACTAAATAACATTTTTTCCCCTCATTCTATGGATTTAAGAGATTCTGCCATATTGATCTTTTCCAGCTTAAAATACATGATACTGTTCACCAGCATAGCAAAAACAAATGTAAGAACCAGACTCCATACGTAGCTGACCGGCAAAATTGTCGTTTTAAAGGAAACCATATCAATATTGATGTTATACATGATAAACCAGTGCAGCCATTTTCCAAGACCTAACCCGACAAGCGCCCCCATTGCCGTCAACACCAGATTTTCTCTGAAAACATAATCCGCCGTCTCATTTGCATAAAATCCCAGAACCTTGATAGTTGCAATTTCCCTGATCCGCTCTGTAATATTAATGTTGGTCAGATTATACAATACGATGAAAGCAAGGCTTCCGGCACAGGCAATAATCAGGAAAACGATATAATCCATACTTTCCATCATGGATGAAATCCGCTCACGCATGTCTGCCGTAACGGAAACGGAAAGAACATTCTTCATCTCAGAAATAGCTGCCGCTGCCTCATGGACATCCACATCTTCCCTTACAATTGTATAGGCGCTCTTATATTCCGGCACATCCCCCAGCTGCTCTTCGTAGGTTTCCTTATCGATGTAAATATAATTAGATACAAAGTTTTCACAAAGCGCCGATACCGTCACAGTAAGGCTGTTCATATCGTTGTCCCGCAAGGTTATCTGATCTCCAGCCTTAATGCCCATATTCTCTGCCGCTTTCACCGTCAATACCGCTTCTCCCTTTGCAGGATAAGGAATCTCTGTTCCATCCGGAGTATGCAGATTTAAAAACCTTCCGATCTCGTCCGTATTTTCCGGAACTTCCATATAAATAGCTTTTGTTTTTCCGCCAAAATCCAGATCCACGCTTTCCTCATATAAAAAAGCCGTCTGCATCAACATATCCCCTGTTTTTTCCGAAAGCTCTTCCATATCCGACTCTTGCACCGGATCAGAAAAGTTAACGCTGATATCATAGATCTGAACTTCATCATACTGCATATCCGCCACATTAGTGACAGAATCCTTAATCCCGAAGCCGGTAAGCAGCAATGCCGTACATCCACTGATTCCCAGTATCATCATGAAAAACCGCTTCTTATACCTGACAATATTTCTGATGGAAACCTTTTGTAAAAATTTCAGTCTTCCCCAGATAAAAGGCAGTTTCTCCAAAAAAATCCGTTTCCCGCTCTTAGGGGCCTTCGGGCGGATCAAATTAGCAGGCACGCTGTAAAGCTCATACCGGCAGGAAAAATACGCCGCGCCCATAGAACAGAGCAGCGCCGCCGCCAGCGAAAGCAATGCCATCGGCACATCAAAAAAGTATTTGATATCCCCCATACTGTACATGATCCCATATCCCATCCAGATTACCTTGGGAAAAAGCCATGTACCGCCCACACAGCCGATAATCGCCCCGACTGCCGCCGCTGAACCTGCATAAAACAGATATTTCCCCATGATAACCGCATTTCCATATCCCAGCGCTTTCAACACGCCGATCTGGGTTCTCTGTTCCTCAACCATACGGTTCATCGTGGTCATACAGATCAGAGCTGCCACAAGGAAAAAGAATAGCGGAAAGATATTGGCAATCGCAGCCACGATATTGGAATCGCTCTCGTAGCAGGCATAACCAATATTGGTATCCCTGGTCAGCACATACTCATCCGGCTCTTCAATATCTGCAAGCTCTTCTCTGGCATCATCGATCTTCTGCTGGGCATCCGCCACCTCTTCCTCAAATTCCGCTTTTGCATCTTCATATTCTACCTTGGCATCGGCAAGCTCTTCCTTGCCTTCCTCCAAGTCAATCCTGCCATCTTCCAGTTCCACCTGCGCATCCGCAAGATCTCTTCTGGCTTTGGCAAGCTCTGCCCTGCCGTCTTCTAACTCTTTCTTCCCATCCACAAGTTCTGCCTTCGCCTCCTCCAGCTTCACCTTGCCATCCTCCAGCTCGTTTCTGGCATCTACTACCTGCGCCTTGGCAGATGCAAGCTCTTCTTCCGCTTTCTCAAGTGCATATTCATTTTGGGCAATTTCTTTCTTGGCTTCTTCGATCTGTTCCTTGCCTTCCTGGATCTGGATCTTTCCTGCACTGATCTGGTCTAAGCCAGCGTTAACCTGGGAGAGTCCGGCTTGAAGCTGTGACTCACCTGCTTCAAGTTGGGCTTGTTTTTCCTTAATATATTCCATTCCGGCTACTGCCTGTTTATATTTTTCTTCGTCTTCAGGTGATAATGTAATTCCTCCATCAATAGCCGACTGAAACTTATTTATCACTTCTTGTATAGTTTTTGCTTCATTATCCAATTTTTCCTTCTGCCCCGGCAACGCCTCCAACTGCCCCTGCAATTGCGCCCTGGTACCTAACAGTTCTTCTTCCTTCGAAAGCAGCTCCGCTTCCTGTGAAAGCAGCTGTCCTTCCTTACTCTGCAGTTCTTCTTTTCCCTGATTCAGTGCATCCCAGGCGTAGGCCAGATCCAGCTCGTTTGCAAAAATCTCCCATTCATGGTAACTGACTTCTTCTTCCGCGTCCGCAAGTTCCTGCTCCTTCTCTGCGATCTCCTGTTCGCCATCCGCTATTTCCTGTTCACCGTCCGCTATTTCCTGCTCATGGTCAGCGATCTCCTTTTTGCCGTCTGCTATCTTTTTCTCTGCATCTGCAATCTCCTGTTCACCGTCAATCAGTTCTTGCTCGCCATCCAGGATCTTCTGCCATGCGTCATCCAGTTCTTCCTCGGCTTCCGCCTTTTTATCATCCAGCTCTGTCTGGGCATCATCAATCTTTTCCTGCGCCTCGGTAACCAGCCGGTTATATCTCGTCTGTGCAAGAACCTGCGTCATATCTTCCACCTTTTCCTGCAGGCTGTCGATATAATCGTTATATTCATCCGTATAAACCTTATATTTCAGCTTCGTTGTAGCATAAATTTCCGTCAGGTAATCACAGTCAAAAGCTTCTGCCGGTACATAAAGAAAAGCAGCAATCGTTCCATCCCCAATGGAAGTCGTTCCCCGCTCAAAATTGATATAATAAGGCGACCGCACCACGCCTACCGCTGTGAAAGTGCGGTTTTTAAACATTTCCAGCGTATCCTCGTCATTACTGTCCGTGACCGTAATCTGCATGCCGATCGCATCCTCGCCAAATACAGCCGCATCCAGCACACATTCATCCGCGCGTTCCGGCATCCTCCCCGCAGTCACCACCACCCGGTTGATAAGCTCCGGCACCGTATGAAACTTGTACACGGACTCATGCCCCTTGCCTATATCACAAAGCGCATCCACCGAAATAGCGCCTTCTGCGTTTGCTATTTCACTTAAATCCGCCACTTCTTCCACATTCTCCGGGTCAAAGCCTACCGTAGACAACAGCCTGAAATCAAAAAAGTCCTGTTCCGCCAGATAATCATTTTCCGTAACGATCATTGCCGGTGTCGTTGCCTTTAATCCCGTAAACAGCCCCACTCCCAGCATTACGATCGCCAGAATCGCCATGTAACGTCCAAGACTTCCCTTTATTTCCCTGATTGTTGTTTTGAACATTCCGTTTCCCATTTACATCTACCACTCAATCTCTTCTACCGGCACAATGTGCTCATTCATCTCCATCTTCCATACCGTACCGCTCTTTACTGTAATGACCCGGTCAGCCATGGCAGTCAGCGCCTGATTGTGGGTAATAACCACTACCGTCATCCCCCGCTTTCTGCAGGCATCCTGCAAAAGCTTCAGAACTGCCTTACCGGTATTGTAGTCCAAGGCTCCTGTAGGCTCGTCGCAGAGCAAAAGCTTGGGATTCTTGGCAAGGGCTCTTGCAATCGCCACGCGCTGCTGCTCCCCTCCGGATAACTGCGCCGGAAAATTTCCCGCCCGGTCCTTCAGACCGACCATCTCAAGGACCGCCATCGCATCCAGAGGATCCTTACAGATCTGCGCTGCCAGCTCCACATTTTCCAACGCCGTCAGGTTTTGCACCAGATTGTAAAACTGAAACACAAAGCCGATGTCGAAACGCCTGTAGGATGTCAGCTTCTTCTTATTATAAGAAGAAATCTCTTCCCCATCTAAAAGCACCTGCCCGGATGTGAGGCCATCCATTCCGCCTAATATGTTCAAAATCGTTGTCTTGCCCGCGCCGGAAGCGCCTACCACAACGCAAAACTCTCCTTTTTCAATTATAAAATTCACATTTTTAAGCGCCTCAATGTCTACCTCGCCCATGTGATAGATCTTGCCAACATTCTTAAATTCTACAAACGAACCCATTCTGCCCTTCCTCTTCATCATCTGCCCAAAGATGGCATTCCACAAACAATCATACCAGACAACGACTAAACGTATATAAAACTATTTTAGCATATGTGTTCGCAGACTAAAATAATTTAAATCTAAAAAAACTATAAAAATAGAAAATTCTATGCTATATTAAACTCATAAATCTAAAAATAAAGCAGGAAAAGCCCATGCAATACACACAATACTATGAATCACCCATTGGAAAAATTTTATTATCCGGCACCGAAACCCGCCTTACCGGTCTGTGGTTTGTGGGGCAGAAATATTATGCGGCAACGTTGCCAAAAGAACATTGTGAAAAAGACCTTGCAATTTTCGACCAGACAAGAAAATGGCTGGATATTTATTTTAGCGGAAAGAAGCCTGATTTTACACCGCCTCTTTCCATGGAAACCACCCCTTTCCGGAAAGCAGTGTGGGAAATTCTCCTGACCATCCCTTATGGGCAGACAACGACTTATGGAGAGATTTCTAAAAAATTCGCAATACAAAAAGGGCTAAACAGTATGTCAGCCCAGGCTGTGGGCAATGCCGTCGGGCATAATCCCATTTCACTGATCATCCCATGCCACCGCGTGGTGGGGGCAAACGGAAATCCCACCGGATATGCCGGCGGGATTGATAAAAAGATTTATTTACTTGCTTTGGAAAAGGCGGAATAATTTATGACATCACGATCTCTTGATCCGAATGCCTACTTTCTGATAAGCTTCGAAAATTTCTTCCGAAAGCCCACAATCCGTCAAATAAGTATACTCTGGATCAAGGTCACAGATCTTGATCGGTGCACAGGTCTCAAATTTGAAGCTGTCCACCAGCACATAAATTTCATCTGCTATCCCCAGCATGGCACGCTGAATCCCAATCAATTCATGGATATGGTCACTGATTCCGAAATTCAAGGATATCGCAGAAGGCGTTATGAAATACTTAGCCACATGAAACTGGTGTATCATATCTATAGCCAAATGTCCATAAAAGCTTTTTTCCTCCGGCAGATAAAATCCTCCGGTCAAAATAGTCTGAATCCCTCTGTTCTCAGACAGCACTTCAAAAACTTCCAATGAATTAGTCAGCACGGTAAGCTCCTGAAAACGTTCCCTGATCAGCTTTGCCAGTTCAAAAGCAGTCGTTCCCTCATCTAAGGCAATATGATCCCCATTATTGATATAAGCACATGCCGCAGAGGAAAGCTTTCGCTTCTCGTTTTGGTGCTCAGTGCTTCTTCTGGACAGATCATTATATCGCTGAAGCTTTCTGGCAGATACGGCACCGCCGTGAACACGCTTTAACAGCCCGTCTTTTTCCATGCTTTCCAGATCCCTGCGTACAGTTTCCAGCGACACCTGGAAAATTTCTGTCAATTCTGAAGTGGAAACAGAATTGTTTCTCTGAATCATTTCTGCAATCTTGCCTCTTCTTTCATCTGCAAACATCTATGACCTCTCCCTTGTTATTCATTCACTCTTATTCGCCCTTACAAAATCCGTCCATCTGCGTCCGCTTATCAGCAAAAGAAATACTGCACTGACACAGACACCGATCCACAGACTGATCACATGATTCCATCCGCCATTTTCTGCTATTTTCCCAAATCCATAGGTAGATAATGCACTGCCTGCATAGGTTGCTGCATTCAAAACCCCTGAAACCGTTGATACCATCCCCAGTCCTGCAAAATGTCTTGGCACGCGGCTGATCAGCATCAGATTGACCCCGTACATGCACCCGGTGATCAACATCATCAGCACAATACATCCCAATGGATACTTCCCATTTACCAAAATCATCATAAACGCCGAAACTAATGAAACGCCAAACAACACCAGAGCTGTCCTAAGTTCATCCCGAATCCGGTAAAACAGCAAGGACGCTAAAAGTGTGCTTACGATGCTAAAAACAGGAAGGACAGACGCTGTCAGGATAGACATTGATGTACTCATCCCAAAGGAATCCGCCATATAGGCAGGCATCCAGGTTATGATTCCGTCTTTCAGTATACCATGCAAAGCAATAACTAGCAAAATCTGCACCAGCGGAATCATGTAAAAGACCTTTAAAATGCCATGTTTTATCTCTTTTCTTTTATCCAGTCCAGCCTTTGCACTTTGAGCAGCTCCAAACCTTTCTGTCAGGTTCCGGGTATGGTAAACCCAATAAAAAGCAACCACAAGCCCTAATATCGCCGGAGCCAGAAACATCGTCTTCCACCCCCACAGTGAAAGGCATACCGGCGCTAAGACATAGATCATAATCGTTCCAAGCGAAGAAGCAAAGGAGACCAGTACACTGCAGCGGCGGTACCATGCTTCATCCAGCACCTCCGCCATAATACGCACCATAGGCGGCCAAAGCATGGACTGGAAAAAACCGTTGGCGCACCACAGCACCGTAATAACAGCAATATGCGGGAAAATTACGATCAAAAGATTGCATATCGCTGTTCCCAGCAACCCGGTAAAGATGATTTTGTTGGGAGCGATCTTATCCCCAAAAAAGCCGCATATCAACTGGCCTGTTCCGTAAACCAGAAAGCATCCTGTGACCGGCAGGCTTGCCTGGCTCTTGCCAATCTGCAGCGCATCCTGAATTTCAATCAGACAGGCTGCATAGTTTAAGCGCGCCAGATAGCTGGTGAAATAAGACAAACAGCACAAAAAAGTCAGGAATAGCATACTTTTTTCGCTTGCAGGCTGCTCTTTCATAACAGGCTTTTTCCCTCCCAATCCCTGAAGGCAGAAACACCCAGCATGGATACGATCGTAGGCGCCAGATCGCAGATGCTTACATCCTCAAGCTGCCTGCCCGGTTCAAAACCTTCGCCAATACAGATCACCGGAATCAGCATATCCTCGGCCATCCTCGTTCCATGGTCACGTCCATGACCGCCATGATCGGCTGTGATGATGATATGATATTCTTCTTTCAAACTTTCTACCAGATTGCGGATCCTTTCAATGGATGCAGCGCAGCCTTTCACATATTCATCCGTCATCCAGCCATAGCTATGCCCCACAGCATCCGTAAGCCCCAGATATACAAAGGCAAAGTCCGGCTTTTCATCTGATAAATAAGAAAGTGCATTATGTAAAACCATTTCATCCGCCTTTTCATAAGAATTCTTTTCCCCGGAAACAAAAAAGCTGTACGCCAGCGAAGACGGACGGCTTAAATCCCGCAACTCCTCCCAGTCATAAAAGAATGCACAGGACTTTCCCGCATCTGAGAGCTGCTCACACAGCCCCTTCACCGGGCGGCTCTGGGGAACATAGGTATTGCTAAGAATCCCATGCCTGTCCGGTTCCACGCTATGAAACAATGACATATGGCAGGGAAGCGTAACGGAAGGAAACACCGTTTTTGCCTTCAGCGAATAACTGCCAAGCTCCAACAAATGCTTCCCATAAGGATTTCCGGAATCCACAACCATCTCTGGTTTAAAACCGTCTGCTAAGATAAGTAATACTTTCTGGCTCATAATCTTTCCTTTCTGCATACATAAATGCATCCCATCTAATTTTTCTCTCATTTGCAATCATATCCACATAATTGCAACCTTTTACACATATATACCACCAAAACAATATTGTGTCAACCCAAAACACAGTTCTCCCATCTATGATCATCAGGTCACAGAAGAGAGAATCCATCAGACACTTTTGGAAAAAGCTAGGATAAATACATCTGCCGGAACAACGACGGAGATATCCCATAGTATTTTTTAAATGCCTTGGAGTAAGCAAAGGCATCCGAAAAATGACAGAGCAGTGCAATCTCATTGAGGCTCTTTCCCGTGTCCAGCAGCAGCGTTTTGGAATAATTAATCCGTGCCTGCAGCTGGTAAGACGCAGGCGAGTCGTGAAAATATAGTTTAAATTTTTTTCGGAAATTCTCATAGCCGATGCCCAGCGCTGCCGCTACCTCCTGGGGAGACGGGAACTCCGGCGCCCCGCACAGAAGCTCTGAGGCCTTCTGCATCTGCCGCTGCATCCCGGGATCCATCTGCCGGTACTGGGAACGCTGGTACAGCTCCATGGCAAATTCCTGAAACTGCAGATACAAAAAAGGCTGCCGGTCATTGCTCCAGCTTTTCATATATTCCAGCAGACAGGTGCATTTTTTGAAAAAAATAGCAGAAAGGCCGGGATGAATCACCGGTTCCCTGGAGAGCAGGTTCAGATTTGCCAGATGCTCATAGGTCTCTGCCCCAAAACATATGAAAAATTCCAGCCAGTTTCCATCCGGGTACACCGTTGTAGAGTGGGGATGGTCTGGCAGACGCTGCACATAATCCCCCGGATGCAGCAAAATCTCCCTCCCGCTCTCATCCTGATAAAGTCCTCTTCCGCTCAGCAAATAAAAAGCCCCATAATGGTCAAAGCAAAGGGACTCGCTGAAAGAAGCATCCGGCTTAAATAAAAAGCCGCAGCCAATAGTTCCATTTCTCGAATCATCAGAAAGGCTGCCATACATACAATCATTTTTAAAATAGTTTTCTGGAATTCCCATCACTCTTCTCTCCCATACCAAATCTGACATGTCTATACCATTTCCTTCATTTTCATTTTTCACTTTACGAGATATACTCAGGTCAGTCAAGAATGTTTGGATAAAAAGGAGGCAAATCTATATGACCAAACGTGAAAATTTACTTGCGCTGCTTCGGCGTCAGCCCTGCGTGGAGATTCCTGTCGAATTCAATCTGTGTCCCGATCTGCTGGAAATCTTCAAGGAGAAAACAGGCGGGCAGACAGACTATCAGGCGTATTTTGACATGCCCTGGCGGAATGTAGCGGATATTCGGCTGGACTACGATCCCGAGGATTACCGGAAATTCTATCCAGACGGTTTAAAAGAGGGCGCCACCATTGATATCTGGGGCGTTGCCCATGAACCGGGAAGCAAAGCCGCTAAACATATGACCTATATGCGCAATCCCATGAAGGAAATGGAAGATCTGGAAGAAATCATGTCCTACCCCTTCCCCGACTTTTCCAAAGGGGATGCTTCGCACCAAAAAAGACAAGTGGAAGAAATCCACGCCCAGGGTCTGGCTGCCAACGGCAGTATGCAGTGTACCATCTGGGAAACAGCCTGGTATGTCCGCGGCATGGAGAACCTTATGGTGGATATGTCCTGTGAACCGGAGATTGCTGCATGGATTTTTGACAAGGTGACCGAGCAGGCCCTCATCCGGGCAAGATCCTATGCCAACGCCGGTGTGGACATTATCTATCTTGGGGACGATATCGGAATGCAGAATGGTCCCATGATGAGCAAGGTTATGTATCAGACCTGGATCAAGCCCCGTTTAAAGAAGGTGGTTGACGCCATCCGGGAAATCAATCCGGAGATCATCATTTTTTATCATAGCTGCGGAACCGTAACGGAATTCATCCCGGACCTGATCGAGTGTGGCATTAACGTATTAAATCCGATCCAGAGTGAGTGTATGGACTTTGGAGAGATTTACAACGAATATGGCGGCAAAATCTCCTTCCATGGAACCATCGGTACCCAGACCACCATGCCCTTCGGCACCCCTCAGGAAGTGAAGGAGCAGGTATGGAAGCATCTGGATATTGCAAAGAAACACGGCGGTCTTTTCGTGGCGCCCACCCATCTGCTGGAGCCGGAAGTTCCCTGGGAAAATATTCTGGCATATGTGGAAGCCTGCAGGGAATATCAGGTGTAGCAAATTTCCTATTAAGAGAGTCTGTGAAAAACAGCGTGAAAAGCCTTTCTGCTTCCACGCTGTTTTTTGCCTTTGCAGCACTTTTTGCACTTTTATCCCACTTCAGCTCAACGATCAACGCCGGTTTCTCGCAGCCCTCGCCAAGGGCGCCCCTGCCAAATAGCGCTCAATGTATCTGCTGAATTTTTCAACGCCTTTGATACTTCTCCCCAGTCTGAAACTGACACTGCATTGACATATTCTGCACGAACTTCACTATTCGGAATAAATACACATTTATTGACACAGTCATAACCCAGATATCCCAAATGAATCAGCAATGTGAGAACATCATCCTCCGTCCTGAAAGTAGCCATATCATTTGTAAAACTTCCAGTGTTTACCGGGATCCTCTCTCCGGCAATCATGCTGAGCACATCATCCTTCAGATTGTCAAAATTCATATCAATGTAAAACTGCAAAGCCTCAAAAGTTTCTGTCTGGTTCCAGTAATTCCCAATCTTGCCAAACCGCATACAGCTAACTACCGAACGCGGGCTATATATAGACAGTTCAGGCTCAAAAGAATAACCGTCATACCAATTTCTCACCTCATCCATTTCCATGCCATATTCTTCACAAAGTCCTTCCACTTCTCTTTCTGTAAAACCTACATAAGAAGCCAGCGGTCCCGGATCGATCATCGTAAATTCATCAAACATATTCAAAGCGGAATGAGTTCCATACTTTTTAACCGGAAGGATTCCTGTCATATAAGCCAAGTGGATATATCCCTTATCCTTCATTAAATCCCTTAAGAAATCAAGATACTGTTCCTGTGCATCCTTATCAGTCTTATATTCACGAAAAACACAATCCCACTCGTCAATAATCATAACAAACGGTTTCTTACTTCCAGCGTAAACATCCTGCATAGTCCTTGTCAGATTTGTATTGTCAAAATAACGGTAATCAGGATACTTTTCAAGCAGCTCCCAAAGGACGCTGCGCCGGATCAGATCCAGCATTCCATTCATATCTTTACTTTGGCTCAAAAATTCCTGCATATTTAAAAATATAGTATCATACTTATTTAAATACAAGTCAAAATCTTCGCTTCCGGCTATCTCAAATGAAGAAAACAATTCCCTTGAATCACATTCGCAGCTATAATAAGCAGCAAGCATGGTTGCCGCCATAGACTTTCCAAAACGGCGCGGACGACTGACACAGAGGTAGCCCTGCATAGTGTTGAATACCTTATTTGTATATTTTAACATTCCGGTTTTATCTATATAAATTTCAGAATTAACCATTTTACGGAAACCTTCATTTCCCGGATTCAGATAATTTCCCATCAACCTATCTCCCATACGATTTTCGAGGTTCTGCTTTTTATTATACGCTATAGAAAAAGGACGGGCAACCTCAAATCTCACTATTTTTGTCGGATATAGCGTAAACCAAAAATGCAATTCATGCCTGATCAGTGCAATTCGTGCAAAACTATGGCAACCGCTCCAAAGGGCTGTTATACTGATTCTTAAACAAATAAGACTCTCAAAATACCACATGGAGGAAACTATGTCCCAGAATGATCCCGGCAAAAAAACCGAAAAACAATACAGCTTTTTCTCTAACATGAATTTCTATTTCAAAGAGATACTCACCCACGAGCCCATGGCAGCCCTTTGCTTATTGATTGCTGTTTTCTGCGGCATTCTTCTTCCCTTTTTGAATGCAAGGCTGCCACAGCTTGTACTTCGCGGGCTGGAAGAAGGATGGGAGCTTTCCCTATTCATCGAAAGGATCCTTTTTCTGGCTGCGCTGCTTGCCGTAACAGGAATCATCCACGCAAGCACGGAAGCTTATCTGGAACCCATGTCCATTCCATTTTTAAGTGTCTACAACCTGAAAATTTTGAAAAAAAGACTTTCCGTAGACTATGAAGCCCTGGAAAACAAGCATTTTCACGACGAGGCTTATGCTTCCTATGACTCTCTTTACCGACACCAGTCCGAAATGAGATGCGGTTTTGTTATCTGGAAAAACTTTCTCATAGCGGTCATTTCCACAGCGCTTTTTGGCAGCATTTTACTGACTCAGAGCATCTGGATCCTGCTTTTGGTTCTCTTCCCTGTTTTTTTGACCACCTCTTTGCAAAAAAGAGCCGGTGCCTGCGACAAAAAATTGCGGATTTTGGCGGAAGCCTCCAACAGAAAAATGGATTATACTGCGCGGCAGACCGGGGATTTCCGTGCTGGAAAGGATATCCGCATTTATCATCTTTCCTCTTGGCTTCTTGGCATATTGCGGCAGGAGCGTAAAATCAGTGAAGGTTACGCGAAACGGTGGGAAAATGCCTATCTGGGCGCTAACTGCATTGATTCTGTTTTAAGCTTTCTCCAAAATAGCTGTGCATATATTTTCCTGATCATCCAGATTGTAGATGGAAAAATGGCAGTATCTGATTTCGTGTGGTATATGGCAATAATTGCAAACTGCCAGCAGGCCTGCAGTCAGGTCCTTGCCCAGTGGGAACGATTGAGACGGCTGAACCTGGACTATGGCAGGATCCGCCATTTCCTGGATGACTGGAACGGAACAGCTTTTTCCGGCAAATGGAATCGAAAAACGCAGACAGCAGCGGAAATTGAATTCCGGCATGTATCCTTCACTTACCCCGAAAGCGGCCATGCGACCCTCAAAGATTTAAACTTCATCATCCGTCCGGGTGAAAAAATTGCTCTGGTGGGATTAAACGGTGCCGGAAAAACCACACTGGTGAAGCTTCTTTGCGGACTTTACCATCCCACTCAGGGGAAAATTCTTGTAAACGGACATGATATAAAAGAATACGACCGGGAAGCCTATTTCCAGATGATCTCGGCAGTCTTTCAGGATATAAAGCTCCTGCCCCTCAGCATTGCCCAGAATGTAGCTTCCAGCTCCAAGGAGGACATTGACCTTGACAGAGTCCGGAAATGCTTAAAGCTTGCCGGGCTTTGGAAAAAGATTGACTCCCTCCCTGAAAAAGAGCATACCTCTTTAGGACGGCAGATCACGGAACATGCCATAGACCTCTCCGGCGGAGAGCGGCAAAAGCTCTGGATGGCAAGGGCTTTTTATAAGGATGCGCCTCTTCTGATCCTGGATGAACCCACCGCTGCCCTGGATCCGCTGGCGGAACAGGAAGTCTATGAAAAATATCAGGAAATGTCCATGGGAAAAACCTCACTGTTCATCTCCCACAGGCTTTCAAGCACCTGCTTCTGCGACCGGATCTTCCTTTTGGAAAGAGGGCAGATCACAGAAGAAGGAAACCATCAGGCACTTCTGGAAAAAGGCGGCGCTTACGCACATTTATATGAAATCCAGAGCCAATATTATAGAAAGGGGGCTGATCCCTTATGTCAGACCTGAAAACAGGAATATCAGAATTCCAAAAGGATATCCGCAGCCATTTGAGGGCTTTCAGGCTGCTCTTTGCCTATAGCAAAGAGTGGGCAGTCATTGGCATCACCCTTGTAATGGATGGTATTTATCCCTTTATCAACATCTATCTCTCTGCCATGCTCCTTCAGGCACTTTATGAAGGCAGAGCTCTCAATGAAATGATTTTGTGGGCGCTTTGCGGAGCTGGGGTTACTTTGCTTGTCACGCTCACCAGACACATTGCTGCCAAATACAAAAATACCCTGTGGTGGGGCATGCGGTTCCGAACAGAAGAGCCCCTTATGGAAAAAGCCATGGAAATGGATTATGAGCTGCTGGAGGATGAAAATGTTCAAAAGCTCCGGGCAAGGCAGGCTGAATATTGGAAACACGGCGGAAGTGCCTTTGAAACCTTTGTCTGGCAAATGGAGCGTTTTCTCGCTGACTGCCTCAGACTGATTTTTTCAATTGTTATGATATGCCCCCTCTTTCCCCGGCTAACTCACATAGGCAGCAAATTACTCTCCTTCCCAAAAACGACCGCCTTAGGAATGTTTTTTATCCTTGTAACTGGACTCTTCCTGATACGTAAGATCAACAAATGGAAAGTTTTCAGGCGGCACCAGCTTTTCCAGGATTATGCAGACAGAGAACGTTTAGACTCTTTCATCATGTCAGAAATCGTTTTAGACAAGGAATCTGGAAAAGATATCCGTTTATTTCGTCAGGAGAAGTTATTGATTGAACATGCAGAGCAAATGTATGCCACAGACGAAGAACTGGCTAAAAAAATTACCAAAGTCCATGTCAGGCATGACTCGCTGCACAGCCTGTGGATTGCTGCCCTGAGCATGATTGCCTATCTTTATACTGGCATGCAGGCTTATGCAGGAAATATTTCTGCCGGAAACATTGTCCGCTATGCCGGCGGTATACAGCAGATGGTTCAAGCCATCACTGACCTTCTGGCAAGCTGGGATTTTCTGCATATCAACAGAACACGGATGGAAGAATTCTTCACCTATCTGGATCTTCCTGAAAAAAAGAAAAAGGGAACCATCCCTGTCCAGAAACGCCGCGACGGACGTTTCCTGATTGAATTTAGAAATGTTTCCTTCCGGTACCCCGGAACAAAAGACTATGTGCTAAAGAACATGAACCTGCGCTTTGAAATCGGGGAACGTGTTGCTTTAGTAGGCGCAAATGGTTCCGGAAAGACCACCTTTGTAAAGCTTCTCTGTCGGCTTTATGACCCGACGGAAGGCGTAATCCTCTTAAACGATGTGGATATCCGAAAATACCGCTATGAGGAATATATGCGGCTGTTTTCCGTTGTCTTTCAGGATTTCCAAATATTTTCCTTTCGTCTGGGAGAATATATTGCCGGAAGTTCAAATGTAGATTCCGAGCGGGCGTTGGATGCTGCAAAGCGCACAGGTCTTTCCGGTCTCCTGTCCCAAATGCCTGACGGACTAAACACTATGATCGGAAAAGA
>ERZ808054.1073-NODE-1073-length-18107-cov-7.681864_pt1 | contig 18107 bp, 21 predicted proteins | sample MGYA00380201_ERZ808054 | MGnify/ENA primary metagenome ERZ808054 (study PRJEB31490, sample SAMN06133419) | mouse gut metagenome | isolation source: Z5_2 | host: mice | place: China: Chengdu | collected 2015-05 ... | reverse complement strand
ACGGAACTGGCAAAGCTAGGCAGCGAACAGGCTACCATTTTCCGGCGCAATCATATCGGCTTTATCTTTCAAAATTATAATTTGGTGCCGGTACTCAGTGTTTGGGAAAATATTGTTTTTCCCATCGCTCTGGATGGCCGCAAGCCTGATGAAACGTTTATCATGGAGATTGTTTGTCTGCTTGGTTTGGAGAAGAAGCTGGATCGTCTGCCGAACAATCTTTCCGGTGGACAGCAGCAGAGAGTGGCGATTGCCCGTGCGCTGGCCTCTAAGCCTGCTATTATCCTGGCTGATGAACCCACGGGCAACCTGGATTCCAAAACCAGTGACGATGTGATTGGTCTGCTGAAAATGACCAGCAAAGAATTTAACCAGACAATCGTGATGATTACCCATAATCCGGAAATTGCACAGATGGCGGATCGTATTGTCCGAATTGAGGACGGCTGTATCGTGTCTCAATAAGGGAGGGATCCATGATGAAAACAGTATTCAAACCAATTCAAACGCTGAATCAGCGTACTTTCAAGAAAAATAAAGGACGGAACTTGGTGGCGGTCATTGCCATCTTAATGACTACGATCATGTTCACCACACTCTTTACCCTGGCACAGAGTATGAGCAAAAACATGGTGGAAATGACGTTCCGGCAGACTGGTTATGATGGTCAGGCATCCTTTAAGAATATCACCGCAGAGCAGTTTTCGTTGATTGCGAATCACCCTGATGTTGCAGAAGCCGGAGAAAGCCTTGTTCTTGGTCTTGCACAAAACAAAAAGCTGGGTGGCAAACAGGTTGAGATCCGTTGGAGCAGTGACATCAATGCTAGGCATTCCTTTGCTATGCCCACCACTGGCACAATGCCAACGGCAGCAGATGAGATTGCTCTGGACACACTAATCCTCGATCGCCTGGGTATTTCCTATCAGCTGGGGGAGACGATAACGCTGGAATGGCGCAAGGATCTTGCAAAGGATGAGGTGACTACCTCCACCTTTACCCTCTGTGGCTTCTGGGAGGGCAACGAATCTGTCTATGCCAGCATGGCCTGGGTAAGCCGTGAATTTGCCGATGAGATGATCGGTGACTATATTGCTGACGGAAAAACAAGCGTTTTAGGTGTGCATACCGCACAAGTGATCCTGCACAGTGACCGCAATATTGAGGCCACCATGGAGAATATTTTGGCAGACACCGGACTGACGGGCTTGAAATTTGGCGTGAATTTGGCATATTCACCAGAGATGAATGCCACCGCAGCGCAGGAAAGCATTCCCATGTATTTGGGTATGGTGCTGGTGTTCCTTGCCGGCTATCTGATCATTTATAATATCTTTCAGATCAGCGTTACCGCCGACATCCAGTTCTATGGAAAGCTGAAAACACTGGGAACGACCACAAAGCAGATCAAGAAACTCATTTATGGTCAGGCAAACCGGCTGTGCGTGATCGGAATCCCGATAGGTCTGCTCCTGGGCTGGCTGCTGGGCATGGTGCTGGTTCCTGTGCTGATGGGACGGCTGGAGGGCAATGCTGTGGTTTCCGCCAATCCTGTGATCTTTCTTGGGTCTGCCCTTTTTGCATGGTTGACGGTCACGATCTCCTGCCTGCGTCCGGCAAGGCTGGCTGGCAAGGTTTCTCCGATCGAAGCGCTGCGGATGAGTGATGCCACCACAAGCAAGAAGAAGACCAAACGCACCCGGAATGGCGCTTCCATTACCAGTATGGCATGGGCAAATCTGGGGCGGAACAAAAAACGGACAGTGACCGTCATCTGCTCTCTGACCCTGGGGTTGGTTTTGCTCAGCTGTTTCTACGCTAAGAATGCAGCTTTTGATATGGAGAAATATCTGTCTGAGCTGACGATTAGTGACTTCCAGCTGGATGACAGCAGCAGTGCAGACTATATTGGCGGATATGACCCTCATGGCTCCACACTGAATGCCAAACTGGTGGAGTCCGTAGAAGGATTGACTGGTTTGGAAGCGATTGGTCATCAATATTCACATCAATTTGAACTGATACTGGATGACGAGACAGTGCAAAATATCGATGCCTTTTATACACAGGAAATACTGGACGATTGGGCAACGTACGATCCGTCTGGTTCTGCTCAGATAAAAAATGCCATGGAAGCCCGTGAAGCGATTGGTGTACTTTACGGAATGGATGGTATCCCTCTGGATGCAATTACGCAGGAGAGGTATTTGCTCTCCGGCAGCTATGATGCAGAAAGATTTGCCAGCGGCGACTATGTGTTAGCTGTCGGTCCTGCCATAGATGCCACAGACCCGGAGAGACATGCTGCATTGCCTGTTCCTACCGTTGGAAGCAGTATTGCGCTTGAAAATCGTACCTATACGGTAATGGCGATTGTATATCCACTGCAAGCCGTGGAAGAAGGAGCTTATGAAGGTGGTGTACAGAATCAGCACTGCATGAGCTTTGTTATTCCTACTTCGGTATTCCAGCAGCAGTGGCCGGAGAATACGCTGCGGAGTCTATTTTTCAATGTGGATGATGAGCATATTCCCGCAGCGCAAGAGATGCTCGATGCGTATACCAAGACCATGGACACCAGTCTGCCTGTGACATCCCGCAAAACCATGACGGAGCAGTATGAGGCAGAGACAAAGGCGTCGGCAGTCATGGGAAATACCATCAGCATAATCATTGCGCTGGTGGGTGTACTTAACTTTATCAATTCTATGGTCACGGCCATTGTTTCCCGCAAAAAAGAGTTTGCCATGATTCAGTCCGTGGGCATGACCAAGCGCCAGTTGCGGAAGATGCTGATTTGTGAGGGACTGGATTACGCAGCGATCACGCTGATCGTTTCTTATATTGTAAGCACACTGGCTGTTGGGATTGGTGTCCGTGCCATGACAGCCAATGAGTTCAGCACGTTCCATTTTACGCTGATGCCGCTGATGATTTGTACCCCTATTCTCCTGGCTTTTGCGGTGCTTATCCCGTTTCTATGTTTTAAGAATTTAGAAAAGCAGAGCATTGTTGAGCGATTGAGAATAGAATAAATAGAATGATCAGCTTTACGATGGCAATAGAAAAAAGCCGTCGTAAAGCTGACATATTTCCACGCGCCTATGAAGCGGCGGCTTTGGTTTTCAGAGCCGCCGTTTTTTGCGGGAGAATTGATTATGCGGACGTCGAAAGGGAATGATAGGATGTTGAAGGATAGAGTTGACTTTTGTACTTTAAAGTGTTAAAATTCTTTGTAAGCTGATATCAATACTATACAGGAGGAGGAGAAAATGAAAGAGATTGTTAGTTTGATGGATTATCGTTCAAGCATCAAGGTGATTGATGCGACACTCAGAGACGGCGGATTGGTGAACGATTTTTATTTCACAGATGAGTTTGTCAGAGCGCTGTATGAGGCAAATATCAGAGCTGGTGTGGATTATATGGAAATGGGCTACAAGTCCTCTAAGGAGATGTTTGACGAAAATAAATATGGCAAATGGAAATTTTGCGATGATGATGATATTCGGGAAATCGTTGGAGACAACGATACCAATCTAAAGATTGCGGTGATGGCAGACGTAGGAAGATGTGATTATAAAAAAGACATCGTCAGCCGTTCGGAAAGTCCAATTGACCTGATTCGTGTGGCAACATATCTGAATACGATTCCAGCGGCGGCAGATATGATTGAGGATGCTAAGCGAAAGGGCTATGAGGTGAGCTGCAATATTATGGCGATCTCTAACGGGCAGGAGAGCGACTTGAAGGTAGCGCTCGATATTTTGGGAAAGACATCTGCGGATGTGCTGTATATCGTTGACAGTTTTGGCTCGCTGTATCCAGAACAGATTGCGCGTATTGTGGATACGTATATGGAGTTTGCAAGCAAGTATGGCAAGAAGCTGGGGATTCATGCCCATAACAATCAGCAACTTGCATTTGCCAATACGATTGAGGCGGTTGGCGACGGCGTGGACTGGCTTGATGCGACTTACGCTGGAATGGGCAGAGGGGCAGGCAATTGTCCCATGGAATTACTGCTTGGTTTTCTTCATAATCCGAAATACAATAATTATTTCGTAATTCATTTCATTGAAAAATATATGAACAAACTGAAGGAAGATGGGGTAGTATGGGGATTTGATTTACAGTATATGATGACTGGTCTTTTAAATCAGCATCCGCGTACCGCAATACAGTTTACCAAAGAAAACAGAAAAGATTATTCAGAATTTTACAAGGAAGTAGTCGCACAGGATTGAGAGATTCTGATATTAAGGAAAAGCCGTGGTTCAATTCTGCGGCTTTCTTGTTCGAATATTTTTATACAAACTTGTAGCAAAAGTTTCCAGAGAGGAGGAGAAGATAGAAATGTCAGTACCAGAGAGGCGAAAGGCACTCATTACAGGGGCATCGAGAGGGATTGGGAGAGCGATCGCAAAAATGCTCGCATCGGCAGGCTGTGATTTGTACATGACTTGTCATGAGAATATCGCAATGCTGGAGTGTCTGGCGGAGGAACTTCGAAAGAGATATCGAATAAAATGTTATTGTTATGTATTTTCAATTTGTGATGAGGATAAAGTAATAGAAATGTATCATGACATACCTTATCTTGATATTCTGGTCAACAATGCTGGAATTTCGTATATAGGTCTGCTGACAGACATGACCTACCAGCAATGGCAGGAAGTTATCGATACGAATCTAAATGCATGTTTTTTGACCTGCCGTTATGCTGTACCAAAGATGGTGATGCGGCATCAAGGAAAAATAATCAATATCTCCTCTGTATGGGGGACAGTAGGCGCGTCGATGGAGGTGGCATACTCTGCATCGAAAGGTGGAATCAATGCATTTACACGTGCGCTTGCAAAAGAACTCGCACCCAGCAATATTCAAGTGAATGCAGTTGCGTGTGGTATGATTGATACAGATATGAACAAATGTTTTGATGAAGAAGAAATGAAAATACTGATCCAGGAGATACCGGCTGACAGAGTTGGACACCCGAAGGAGGTAGCAGAGCTTGTAAAGCTTTTGTGTACTGGAAATGAATATCTTACAGGGCAGATTATAACGTTGGATGGAGGTTGGACATGATGGAAAATGAAATGTATGATGTGTTGATAATCGGATCAGGACCAGCAGGGATAGGCGCGGCAGTCTATGCGGTGCGTGCAGGACTCAAAGCAGCGGTTTTAGACAGAAGTCCGGTGAGTGGTGGTCAAGTGTTGAGTACCTATGAGGTGGATAATTATTTGGGATTTCCCGGGGTGAGCGGCAGCGATTTGTCAGATGCGTTTCGTAGACATGCGGATATGCTTGGCGTAGTGTTTATCACTGCGGATGTGCAGGGATTTGAGGATTGCTCAGGAGTACAGACCATGTACACAGTCCATACAGACAAGGGGAATTTCGTCACAAGGACAGTTATCATTGCGACAGGCGCTTCCCACTCTTTGCTCGGTGCACCGGGCGAGAAGGAGCTTGCAGGAATGGGCGTGTCATATTGTGCTACATGTGATGGTGCATTTTACAGAAAGAGTACTGTCGCAGTGGTTGGCGGTGGTGATGTTGCCGTAGAGGATGCAGTTTTTCTCGCAGGAATCTGTCAGAAAGTCTATCTTGTACACAGGAGGAATCAGCTCAGAGCAGCAGAGAGCCTTCAAAAAAAACTGTTATCGCTTGAAAATGTTGAAATTATCTGGGACAGTGAAGTGGAGGAAATATTCGGCAGAGAGATGGTAGAAGGCATTAAAATTCATAATAAAAAGAATCGGGAAGAAAATACGCTGGATGTTGAAGGGGTATTTATCGCTGTCGGAATTGTGCCGGACACAGCACTGTTGGCAGATCTGGTCGAGATGGATGAAAAAGGGTATATTATAGCGGATGAAACCTGTGCTACATCAAGAAAGGGGATTTTTGCGGCAGGTGACATCCGAAAGAAACCAATGCGGCAGATTATAACGGCAGTTGCAGATGGTGCAAATGCTGTTCATTCGGTACAGGAATTTTTAAATGCAGAGACAAACTAATATATTGAACTGAACACTTGTAAATGATGGTAATGAGCACTGCTTAGTTTGCTGTTTTTTCGTTGGCGTCAGTCACCATAACCACTGTTATGCGTTCTTCCACCACCTCGATAACTGACGAAGTATTTTGTACTCTTTACGATGATGAACAGATGGTCAGTACACTAGAGGAAATACAGAAATCATTACAAAAAAATTAACATTTGTTTTGGATATGCTCTCCAGTGCATTGGAATCACAATTCATGCTATAAGAGTATTGGTAAAGCTCTCTCTAAACCGTGATAAACGGCAACTTTGATGAAGTTGAAATACAAATCATATCTTGACAAAGCCAATAAAATGTGATAATTTATTTCATGGGTGTAATAAATTTGTAATAATTAAAAAATCATGAAACATATAAAATAGATTCACATATACCACAATTGGAGGATTAGGACATGAATAAGTACAGCGTAAAAGCAGCGGCATGTGCGCTCGTAGGAACACTTTCGCTATCCGGCTATCAAATGACACTGGAGGCGAAGCTAAATAATTCATCAGATGTGCCCGCGGCGGGAGTTGCAGTTGTGCTTGATGAGAGTAGTACTATACAGGATCTTCAGGTGGAAGTTGTTCAGAACATTGCTTATCTTGAAAGTGCATCAGGTTTGCAGCCCAATATCATGTTGGCATCTGAGAAAGTTGCGTTGGCAGAAGCACAGAGCAGTGTTGTGATGTCAAATACAAAAAAGACAACGGCGAAGGTATCGACAGAATTTTCGCAGGAATTGAGCGAAGCGATCAGCGAGGTAGAATCAGAGTTTTCGGAAGTTGATCAGAACGAATCTGCTGAGGAGTCAAATCGTTCACAGGAAGCTGTTGAGGATGAGATGCCGCTTACAGAAAATGGCGATGAACTACGTTCTGAGGAAAAAACATCGGTTCAGGAAGATCTAGACGAAGAAAGCTCAGAACAGGAGTCAGCTGTCCAATCGACTACTGAAGATGAAACTTCTAATACAGAAACTTCGTATACAGAGACTTTAGAACAGGATTCCTCTGTACATGAGACAAGTGACATTGAGCAAACAACAGAAACCAGTTCAGAGACAGAGACTTCTGAGGAGTCAACGGATAATGATTTCGAGACCAGTGCAGGATTCTCTGCACTGGATACATATGACGATGTTGAGGAGGAAATCGAGTCTGAGACGGAGACAGAAGCTGAGTCTGAGACAGAGACAGAAACTGAAACACAGGAAGATGCACAGGATTTTTCTGGTCTTGTCATTGCGAGAGTCACTAATTATGTCAATGTCAGAAGTATTCCAAGTGAAGAGGGAGAAATTGTCGGAAAGCTGTATGACAAGTCCGTTGGAGAATTTATTGAAGAAAAGGATGGCTGGTACAAGATTGTATCAGGAAATTGTACAGGCTATGTCAAAGGTGAGTATTGTGTAGTTGGTGAGGAGGCGGAGGCGCTTGCAAAAGAAGTTGGTACAACGTATGCAATCGTCAATACCACAACGCTTAAAGTTCGCCAGGAAGCCAGCACGGAATCTTCGGTGCTCGGTCTGGTGCCCATCGAGGAAGAGTTGGTTGTAGTCGAGGAGCTTGACGGATGGGTTAAGATTGCCATTGAAGAGGGCGACGGCTATGTTTCAAGAGATTATGTGAATCTTAGAACAGATTTCGTACATGCGGAGTCCAGAGAGGAAGAGGAAGCAAGACTTGCCGCAGAGGCGAGAGCGCGCGAGGAGGCAAGAGCAGCGGCAGCGGCAACTGAGGCGTCGAGAGCACAGCAGCAGGCAGAGGTACAGGTACAAAAGTCGGAGGCAAATCAGGCTGCGATTGATTCCGCGCGCAATATTGCGGCGTCGTCTGTAGGAAGCGAGATGGGCAAATCAGTGATCGACTATGCGACACAATTTGTTGGAAATCCCTACGTGTGGGGAGGCTCAAGCCTGACAAATGGTACAGACTGCTCTGGTTTTGTTATGAGCGTATATTCTAATTTTGGTGTCAGTCTGCCACATTCATCATCAGCGCTTAGAAGTAAGGGATATGATGTTGGTGGACTTGAAAATGCACAGCCAGGTGATATTGTGTGCTATTCTGGTCATGTCGGTCTCTATGTTGGGAATGGTCAGATTGTGCATGCCAGCACATCGAAGACAGGAATCATTGTATCAAGTGCTACATACCGAAATATATTGGCAGTGAGAAGAATTTTCTAGTGTGCTGACCGTCTGGTGATCTTGGTAAGCGTATGAAATGATTTGGCACTCAGCGGCTGCTGATGGCAACAAAAGTTTAACGTCTTTGACAGGGAAAATAGACAGTGCGATGCTCCATGAAGTACAAGTGTTGAGCATATTACGAGCGGTGAAAAATGGATAACGAAGGTTATCCATTTTTGCATTGGTTTTGCCAGATTCAGTCAATGTAAGAGATGGATTTTTTTGTTTTTAGGATCTGTGTTGTTTCAGTCTGGCGTTGCTAGAATCTGTAACAGCACTCGTCCAAAAAGCATTTATCAGGATGCCGTAGAGGACAAATAAAAAAGTGCACAAAAAATCATGGATACTTCTAGGGACAACCGCTATCGTTTCGAGATATATTCACAATTTATCCACATACAAAAAGGATAAAGTCCGCGTAAAATTAAGTTATACACCAATTTATCCACAATATCCACAGCAATGATTGGGTTTTCATGTGGAAAACATGCGGTTCAGAAGCAAATGATTGTTTTGTATAAAAAGACGAAAATAGTAATTTTCTGGAAAAATTAGCATAAATACATTGACATTAAAAAACTGTAGAAAATGATAAAATATGTCTAAAAAAGATTGAAGATAAACAAAAAAATTAGAATATCTTCCAAAAGTTGTTGGAAAATATAGTTAGATATGCTATAATCAAAATACAATGAAAGTGACAAGCTTAATTGTTAATTAAGTGGGAAGGGATGTGGACATAATGAAATTTATTATCAGCGGTAAGAACATTGATGTAACGCCCGGTTTAAGGGCAGCAGTTGAGGACAAAATCGGCAAGCTGGAGAAATATTTCACGCCAGAAACGGAGGTACACGCGACATTAAGTGTAGAGAAGGAGCGACAAAAGATCGAAGTTACCATTCCCATGAAAGGAAACATCATTCGTTCAGAACAGGTGAGCAACGATATGTATGTATCGGTGGATTTGGCAGCAGAGGTGATTGAGCGGCAGCTAAAGAAATACAGAACCAAGTTCAGAGCAGATCAGCAGGCAGGGGCAGCGAGCCTTAGAACCGACTTCATCGAACGAGATATCGAGGACGACGATGAGGAAGTACGGATTGTTCGCACAAAGAAGTTTGATATCAAGCCTATGTATGCGGAGGACGCATGTGTTCAGATGGAGCTTTTGGGACATGATTTCTATGTGTTCTGCAATGCCGAGACAGACGAGGTTAATGTGGTGTACAAGCGTAAGGGAAATACGTATGGTCTGATAGAGCCGGAAAACTAAATAGGAATGTATGGACAGGCGTTGGGTATCCGATGCCTGTTCTTTTTATGCACACGGGCGTCCAAAGGAACAATGTCAGCAGAAGCTGACGGACGCCCAGCGCGCTAGTAGGGGAGAAGGACGTTCCCCTACTCGATTGCACACGGGCACTCCAAGGAAGTATGTCAGCAGAAGCTGACGGGTGCCCGGGTCGCCTCAATAATAAGCCCGTGTATATCACCAATTTTAGAAGCATATAATAAACGGATAATGTATTGATAGAATGGTGATCATGTGAAGAATAGGATAATGACATGTCTGATTTTGATGGCTTTGATGCTGGCGGCGGGAATCATCTGGTATGAGAACAGATTTCAAGAGTTACAGGTCAGTCAAACGGGGAAGGATTTTATTAAGTGGGTTGATTTTAATGCCTCGAAAGAAGCGATGAAGAAGGCATGTCTGTTGGATATAGAGTCGTATGAGTCGGAGGTGCATCTTGACTGGATCACACTGCTTGCGTATGCGGCGGTGCGCGGTGGGGGTGAGTTTAATGATAAATCGGTCGGTTACATTGAGGAGGTAGCAGAGAAGCTTTTGGCAAAGGAGACGACAGAGGAGGCGCTTCGAGAAAAGTACAAACATTTTTCCTATTATAGGGAAGCATATTCAGCGGTACTTGGCGGTATGCTGGGGGAGTATGAGATTAAGGACGACAGCGGCAGCTATCAAAAAAAGTACGGGCTCAAGGCGTATTCACCAATTGCCGGCGGATTTGCGTATCAGGATTATGATGACTTTGGTGTGGGGCGGGATTTCGGCTACAAGCGGCAGCATCTCGGACATGACATGATGGGGCTTGTCGGTACGCCGACAGAGATAATAAGTAGAAGCTGAGTATCAAAAAATGATACTCAGGTTAGTGCCTTGTAATGTGCAGGATTTAACGGTTTTTCGAACCAATTCATTTTTTTCAGCATACGACAGATGATCGATGTTGTCAATCAGATAACAAATATTTTCATATACTTGCTGCCTGTTGCTGGCAGCAGTTTTTTTATTTTCAGATAGAATCTCAGCACGGGCGAGAGATGCTTTTAGTGTAACTTGTTGTTTGTCCAATGTTTCCATCTGAGCAATAATGTATTTGGCAGCAGAGGATGAGGAATTTTCTGCAAGTGCTTTGGCTAGATTTGCAAGTTGTGTGTCCAAGGCATTCAGCTCAGCTTGCATAGAAGCAATATCGGCATCTTCGGTATTGATGGTCTGTAATTTTATGAAATCCGAATTAACTTTAATTTTCTTTAGCTCATTTAAAAACAATTCATCTATTGTATCCACTCGTACATATCCTGAGTCACAATATTCTTTGCCTTGGCGTACACGTTTGTCACAAAAATAATATGAAAATCTAATATTGTTCTTCATATAGGTTCGAGCGGTCATTCTGGCACCGCATTGGCACCGCAGAACGCCTTTTAAGATACCAACTGAATATTTCCCTGTTCGAAAGGTTTTGTTAATTCCTAAGCGATTCTGTGCAGCGATAAAGGTATTGGAAGGTACAACATAGTCATGAAGTCCCACGGCAATTGTCCAGTTGTCATGTTTCTGTGTCGTTTGTTTTTCTTTTCCGGTTTTGGTCTTACCATAACCGATACATCCGTGCATACTGTCAAAATGTTCTTTGGAAACCATTTTGCAGCCAAGCTCTTGAAAATAATAATATGCTTCAAGAGAATTTTGACAATATACAGGATTGGTTATAATGGTGTAGATCTGAGATGAATTTAAAAATGCGCCGCTTTGACTTTTAATACCGTGATCTTTACAGTAGCGTTCCAGTCCTGTGATTGTATACCCATTTGCCAAAAGTTCAAATAAAAGTTTCACTCGCCAGATAGTTTCATCATCTACAGCGAGAAAAGAATGTTCTTTGCTGCCTATCTTTTTTCTAACAGATTTCATACCAGCAGGACAGTTACCGCCTGTCCAGCGCCCTTGTTCTGCGAGGGCAAGCATATTATCTGTGACTCGTTCAGAGGTATTTTCCCGTTCCAATTGAGCGAAGGCTGCCAGTATATACATGACGGTCCTTCCGATCGGCGTAGAGGTGTCAAACGATTCTTTCACAGATACGAAAGCAACACCGTGTTCTTCGAATGTTTCATACATTGCAGAAAATTCCCGGACATTTCTGCTGATGCGATCAAGTTTATATACCATGACAACATCCAGCTCGTTTTTCCGCACATCTCGCATGAGCTCTTGAAATGAAGGGCGCTTTGTATTTTTGCCACTGAAACCTTCATCTTTGTCATAAACCTTAAATTCTAAATTCTGACCTTTGAAAATAATAGCAGCGTATTCTTTGCAGAGATCAACTTGGACTGATACAGAATCGCTGTTGTCCCTGTAAACAGATTTACGTGGATAGATACCAATTACCATATAGCACCTCCTGATAATAATTATGATTTTTGGGTATAAAAAATACACTCATTTCATTATTTGGTTGCAAGGATGTACCAGAGTGTGCTACAATATTTGTGTTGGTTTATATTGTAGCTGGTACGCCAGTTATATATCACCCATGCCGTCCGATGCTGGTAACATCGGGCGGCTTTTCATTTGCGCTGAGTAAGAAGTTCAGACTTTGCATTGTCTGGTATAGGATTTTTAAGTTATTTATATAACGTAAAAGGTCTCGTATTACTACGAGACCTTCACATGATAAAACTCTGTATTCTTTAATGCCCTATAGGCGCTGTTTTGCAAATAAAGATTATTTACAGACTTATCATACTACAGTATATGCTCGCAGTCAAGAATTATTTACTCTTTATATATAAATTAGCATGATTTTTCGTACTTTCTTTTCATATTCAGCCATTACAAAACCATCCTTTCACGACGTTCGGATTTAAAGGTCAGGGTAAAGGGCTGTTGGATGGAAGCATTGAGTTCAAGCAGTTCTGGTACTGCGAAACGCGTGCGTTCCAGCAATGCATCGAACGAACTAGATTCGAGTACAAGTCCAGGTATGTCTTGACTTGTGGCAATCCATACATTAGATTCAGGGTCCCATGTAAAATTTATGACATATTCCATAATCAGACCTCCATATCTTCAAAAATTAATAAAAAGAGTTTTTTGAGTGCGAAAATGCGTAGTGCTTTTATATTATGCCATATATGGGTATCAAAATCAATATAATTATATTATCAACAATCTGAACATTTACTTTTATGTAAATATAATATATTACTTATCTTTTTTTATAGTGTCAGAATCAGAGGTAAGTTCTCGGACCTTATCTTCAAAGACTTGCCACTGTTCTTCCGTAAGTCCCATAAGCATCTTTACAAATCTGTATTGGAAGTCGGAACTTTGCTTCGAGAGAACTTTACCAGCCCACTTCATTAGCTCATCTTCTTCACTCATCTGAATATGTATATCACCTTCACCTGTGCGAAGCCAATTTTCATTTACATTAAATTCACGGCAGATTGATTTAATTGTTTGTTCAGTAATAGCACATTTACCATTTTCAATTTGGCTAAGTGAACTTTTTTTTAAGCCTATTTGTTCTCCAAATTTATCAAGAGTTAAATTTAATTCTTTTCTTAATGTTCTAATACGGTTATTCATGCACTTTTCCTCCATTTTAATTAATTATATCAATATCAATTTCATTGTCAAATAAAAAAGTTTTAATACTAAACAATTTTCCTTGACAAAGTTCGGTAAACATACTAAAATGTTTAAATATAGAACATTAAATTTATTATATTAGTTGAAAAGAGCAATCTTAAACAGAGGAGGTGGACGAATGAGTGAGCATTTGCCTTGGAAATCGGTTGTTTTGAAAGAAGAATAGGACTACCCCGATTTCACATGAAATCGGGGCAACCACTTAGGCGTGCTGTTTTTGCTGGTAGAGGGCGGTTAAGGAATCTTGAAGTACCTGAGAAAAGTTAATATGGTTATTTTCGGCAAACGTATTGAGCCATGCGGGAATGGTAAGATTTTTTCTTACAGCCTTTTCACCATACTTTTCAGCATAAGCATCCATATCCAGAACTAACATGCTTACGAAACCGCCGGTTTCTGGGATAATGCTGTCTAATGGGCTTGCTTCGGGTGCGGGTTTTCCGTCCTCCAGTTCGTCAAGAACCCAGCCGGATGCGGCATCAGTACCCATAAGGATAGCTTCGGCCAATGTGTCGCCTCCACTGACACAGCCGGGAAGATCAGGAACCACTACAGCATAAGCCCCTTTTCTTTCTTCATCAGGATAGAAACAAGCTGGATAAGTTAATTTCATAGAAGAATCCTCCTTTATGGTGTTGCAGTACCGGGCTTTAGAGCCCGGCCTGCTTGAAAATTTGCAAGCTAACTTTCAAGTAGGGACTTTGCAAAAACAAATAAGAGAGGAAAAACCCTCTTATCCTAAGTGAAGTTGAGATTTGAGAGCATCTTGTAATACTTGGGAAAAGTTAATATTGCGTTCTAATGCGGCGGCATTGAGCCATGCGGGTAATGTTACGGTACGGTTGACAGAGCGGTTAACGTGTGCCTGACGGATAGACGGCATATATACATCTACCAGTACAACGCGTTCGTTGGGCTGCGTGTCTACCTCTGTCAAAGGAGTGGGAGCGGGAATTTCTTCTGCATCTTCTTCCAGTCCATAAAGGACGCAGCCAAGAAGTTCTCTTGCAGATAAAAGTGCATCATCATCATTCACGCCGCTGGTGGCGCATTTCAGATCAGGAAAATCTATAGCGATTTCCTGGCCGGGTTCGTAAGTGAAAACAGCAGGATAAAAATAACGTTCTACTTGTTTCATGGAAATGACCTCCTTAATCAGATTTGCCGGGAGGGAGCCGGGGCTACCCAAATTTTAGCCCCGACTGTTCTTCAATGCGTTTTAGTAGGGATGTCTTTGTCTGGATGCTTTACAGTTGTACGTCCCTTTTTGGTTGGATGCTTGTATTGGTGGTGGCTTCCCTCCACATTTACTTCATACCAGCCATCTGCTTTCAGCATTTTGATAACTTCCCGTGATGAATAGCTTTTCATTCATGTACCCTCCTGACATTATCAGAATAACACATATAAAAATATTTGCCAATAAGACGAACAAATATTTTTATATGTGTTATAAATGAGCTGTTTGAAAATGGAAAAAACACTCCCCCGATTTTGCATGAAGATCGGGGGAGCTAATAGGTGTTAAGCCTGTATTTTGGCGAGAAGAGCTTCTTGTAATGCTTGGGAGAAGTTAATTCCCATAGAAATGGCACGATCATTCAACCATGATGGTATGGTTAAAGTCTTTTTTACTGCCTTTGTGTCCTTATACTGGTTAATGTCGCACGATACAAGGGAGGAAAATCCGTCAGCCGCGTGAATGGCGGAAATATCGGAGGGAGAAGCGATATTATCTCCATGTTCTAACAATGACAAAAGATATCCGGTAAGTGCTTCTTGTGCCATTTCCATAGCTTCTGGAATGGTGGAACCGTAGGTATTACAGCCTTTCAGATCGGGAAATTCCACCCAGTAGGATTCATCTTCCTTGTGGAAGATGGCGGGATATACAAATAACATAAAAAACCTCCTTACAAAAACAGTGTAACACGTATAGAACGTGTTGCAAAGGGGAGATTCAAAAAAAGAAAAAGATATAAGAGATGTACCCAATGTCATTTAGTTAGATGTGTGAGCCGTTAAGTTAAGGAAAATCTGTCATAGCAGAATTTTGCATTTTTCAAATTCGGAAATATCCATTTACAGAAATATTTCTTAAATTCACTGTTTGGCGTGGTACCCGTAGAGGGATTATTTCGTGAAAAGGGGGGATTTTGCCTTGAAAAGCGGATATTTTGAGAAAATGCAGGTACGGTGATGTACCTGCATCATTTTTCAGATGGGTTCTCAATTTCGGAAATAAAAGTTCTTTTTACACTTTCTAAAGAATTAGCGAAAGCCAATAATGCGGTTATTTCATCATCGGGCATCTTTTGAATTTTTTTAAGAAATTCTATTTTAGTGGCTGATAAGGACGGTGAGGATAATTTTTCTCCCTCTCCATTCATAACCCATTGTGCGGAATATCCATAAGTTTCTTCAATGAGTTTTGCTAAGGTATCAGATATAGGACCACGTTTGCCACTGATTAGAAGACTTACATAATTTGCGCTGACACCGAGAACTTTTGCAAACTCAACTTGTTTTATGTTGCGTTCTTTCAGAATGATGCGTAACCGATCACCCAAAGTCAAGTATAATCACTCCTTCCTAACTGGTATGTATGAATGATATCATAAGAAATTGAGTAAGTCAAACAAAAAAGTTATTGACATGTGATTTAATCAATGATATAGTTTGAGTAAATCAAACAAAAGAAAGGAGAGCAGATATGAAAGCAGCACTGAATGATAGAAGTACTCTTGTCAGATTAATAGAGCGTATGAGTGATATGGATGTGCGGCAAATGTTGGCATATGCAACAGGGTATGAAGCTGGAAAGATTAGCCAGCCAATTCAGTATAATGAAGAACATCCACGCAATCTCACAATGCAGACACTTCAATTACAGAGGTAGGAGTGTAAAAGGAGGTGAGAAAAAAAGTGGCAATTACAGGTAAGATAAATATTGAAGTAAAGATTAGAGACATAGAGAGATTAGAGGAAACAGTAAAAAAGTGTATTGTGGCTACAAAACCCCACCCTTACGCTGTGGATATCAACATAAGGGTGGACGAAACTAGTCTTTTTTGTAAACTTCGAAGGATATTGCGTTGTGTACAGAGACACTTGCCACACCATCTTCAGAAAAAAGATGATAAGTAACATTTCCCAGCATATAGCGATAAGAACTAATGGCATCGCCTTCTAATGTTTGGTATGCCGATGAATCATAAAATTCAATTTTATTTACATGATCAAATTCGCGGAAAGACTGATCTGCGTAAATAACAGTAACATGGTACATAGAATAAGCCTCCTTTCTCTTGTACTTGGCTACTGCACTGGCCAGAGCGTAGCAGCCTGTACATATAGTGTAAGAAAAAGGATGGGGAATGGCAACAGCGATTTTAGAGGGAGCAAAGCCTTAACTTAACGGAGGTCTGGCAGTGAAGTAGAGGGGAGGTGGAAAAGGTGCGAAGAAAAGTGGCATTAATTCATCATTCATCACCGAAGAATCACATAACCGTTACGATTCGGTCTGATAATGCAGATGAGTTAAAAGATAAAATCGCGGCAGTAATCGGAAAAGAAAACTGCCGCAGGAAAAACAAAATTACATATGAAATATTCTATATCAGCTAGAATAGTCTTTGAAAAATTTTTTCAGTTTGGCTTGAAGATTACGAAGTTTAACTGACTCGGATTTTATTGCTGCAATGTCATCTCTTGTATTGGTTTCATCTTTCAGAAGTATTTTTAGATATTCAAGGGTTCGCTCCACGGCATATTCGGCAAGGCGGACATCCGAAAAGGAAAGCGGGATCGGAGCAATATCTGTTGATTTGAAAGTGATGGAAACCTCCTGATCATCGTCTGGAGAATAGGCATCAACAAAATCATATGCAATGTCAGAATATTCATCGCGGACATTGAAAGATAGAAACTCAGAAGAATCGTCGTCAGCAATCTGGGTAATGTCAACAAGGTCATATCCATCATGGAATATTTCATTAAGACGAGACAATACTTCATATGTTTTATATTCAGCCATATAAAAACTCCTTTCTTATGTACTTGGTCATGGCAGTGACCTGCTCATACAGTATAAGTCAGGAGGTAGAAAAAGACAAGAACGAAAGCATAGGACAAGAGCATGAATCGCTTATGCCAATGGAGAAAGGAGGTAGGGGAAAATGCAGTTGGAAAAGGAAAAAACTAGGACAGGCAACGGAAACATGAGCCCTGCGGAAAGATTAGCAGAGCTCGCAAAAAATAATTTTGAAAGCAGTAGTTTTATACTAGATTTATCATTTGCGAACACAAGCTGTTAGGGAAGAAGAACCGACGACACATGCCAGTCCTTTGCACAAAGAGAATATGGGAAGAACTTTATATAAGATGGGTGTTATCAGCGCCCATGGGCATACGAGCTACAATATAAACCAACAAAATGGGTGTTACCAGCACCCATAGATGTACGAGCTGCAATATAAACCAACAAATAAACCAATTACAATATAGCCCAACACTAATATTGTACAACCATTGCCACATATGGATAAAACGGGGGTGATATCGTGGCGAAAGCAAAAGAAGAATATACTTGTACAGTAGAGTTCACCGAAGGAAGTGAACAGCGCATTACCGAAGCGCTTGTCGAATTGTACTACAACAGACAGCGCGGAATTACTAAGACGGACGACAATGCAGGCGATCGGGCGGCATACTCATAAACAAAATTACATAGCTGCTGTGCTATCGGCATGACGGGCGCTGTTTTCTCATATTGTACGGGCACTCTCTGTTTTCGGAGTGCCCATAATACTACACAGGATTGTATATTCTATCCTGTGTGCCGCGCAGGGGGCATATGGACAAGCTGTAGACGGCATCGTCTTTTTAT
>ERZ808054.1072-NODE-1072-length-18110-cov-33.712749_pt1 | contig 18110 bp, 11 predicted proteins | sample MGYA00380201_ERZ808054 | MGnify/ENA primary metagenome ERZ808054 (study PRJEB31490, sample SAMN06133419) | mouse gut metagenome | isolation source: Z5_2 | host: mice | place: China: Chengdu | collected 2015-05 ... | reverse complement strand
AGAAGTTCCTCCTCCGCAATCGGAGGAGCCGTCCCGTCTGCCGTTTGGTCCTGCAGCGCCCCGTCCCTATGCGCGGGAGCTGAGAATATTCTATCATATCCGACATCCTCTGTCAAATCTTTCCGGCCCCCTGCGCATAGACTATAGCAGATAAAGCAGGGAGGAAAAAGTATGGATATTCATGTAGTGCGGCCCGGCGACACACTGTACGGCATCGCGGTCCGTTACCAGGCGGACCCGGCCGTTTTGCAGGAGCTCAACGGCCTTTCGCCGGACAGCGTGCTGGCGGTGGGGCAGACGGTGGTGATCCGGCACGTGGACACCTTCCACACCGTCCAGCCGGGGCAGACGCTGGCCGGCATCGCCGGCCTTTACGGCGTTCCCCTGCGGCGGCTGTACCGGAACAACTTCGATCTGGGCGGCCAGCCCGCCATCCAGCCGGGACGGCGGCTGGTGATCGCCTACCGGGACCCGCCGGGCCGGTCCACCCACACCAACGGCTACGCCTACCCGTTCGTCTCCCGGGAGCTGCTCAGCGCCCAGCTGCCCTACATGAGCTTCCTGACCCCCTTCACTTACGGCATCGACGCCTCCGGCGGCCTGCTCCCGCTGGACGATGCCATGCTGCTGGAGGAGGCCCGCCGCCTGGGGACCGCCCCCTTGATGCACCTGTCCACTCTGACGGAGACGGACAGCTTTTCCAGCGGCCGGGCGGTGATGGTCCTCACGGCCCCTGCCCTGCAGGAGGCGCTCATCGAGCAGATCATGGCGACCGTGGCCGCCAAGGGATACCGGGGCGTGGACGTGGATTTTGAGTACATCCCCGGGGAGCAGCGGGAGGCCTACGCGGACTTTATCCGCCTCCTGCGCGCGCGGCTGGCCCCTGCGGGCCTGCCGGTCACGGTGGCGCTGGCCCCCAAGACCCACCCGGAGCAGCCCGGTTTGCTGTACGAGGCCCACGACTACGCCCTGCTGGGCGCGGCGGCGGACTTCGTGCTGCTGATGACCTACGAGTGGGGCTACACCGCGGGCCCGCCCATGGCGGTGGCCCCCCTGCCCAACGTGCGGGAGGTCCTGGACTACGCCGTGACGGAAATTCCCCGGGAGAAAATTTATCTGGGCATCCCCAACTACGGTTATGACTGGCCCCTGCCCTTCGTGGAGGGACAGACCCGGGCCCGGTCCCTGTCCAATCAGGAGGCCGTGGAGCTGGCCGTCCGGTACGGCGCGGAGATCCAATTTGACGAGACCGCCCAGTCTCCCTGGTTCGACTACACCGCCCCCGACGGCACGTCCCACGTGGTCTGGTTCGAAGACGCCCGGAGCATGTCCGCCAAGCTCCGCCTGATCGGGGAGTACGGCCTCTACGGCGGGGGCTACTGGAATCTGATGCGCCCCTACCCCCAGGGCTGGGCGGTGCTGAACGCGCTGTACGAGACGCTGGACGGATGATATCGCGATGGCAAAAGCCCCCTGACCTCACGGTCAGGGGGCTTTTGTCGAAAAGAGAGAGGGAGAAAAGAGAGAATTCATTGCTGAACAATGCCATGATAATATACCAAAAACCAAAAGTCAACGGGGCCGCTCCACAATTCACGAAATATTCACAGAGGGTTAAAAAATCATTCAAAAACCATCCTTGACTCCTGGCAGGATATGGTGTATAGTTAGCACGCTAAAAATAAGTATGCTAACGATACGGCGGGAGAGGGGGGAAAACTCATGGAAAGAGAGCCCGATCTGGGGCGCATGATCGGCTACTGCGCCCACCTTGGGATGCGGTATAACGAGAAGCTGCTGCGCCGGGACGGGTACGATGTGACGCCCGTCCAGTCCCACGTGCTGCTGTATCTGGCCCATCAGGGCGACCTGGCGGTGAACCAGCGGGAGCTGGAGAAGGAGTTGCATCTGAAGCCCTCCACCGTCAACGGGATCGTCAGCCGCCTGGAGGAAAAGGGCTGCATCACCCGGCGGGCCAGCCCCACCGACGGGCGCTGCCGTCTGGTAAGCCTCACCGAGGCCGGACAGGCGCGGGTGGATGCCTTTCGGGCCGTCATGTCCAACACCGGGCGGCGGTACGCCAGCATCCTCTCGGAAGAGGAGGAGACGGCTCTGCGGGACCTGCTCTCCCGCATCATCGAAACTCTGGAAAGCGAGGTAAACAACCTATGATGAAAAAACTCTGGCCATACACCAGGGGATACCGAAAGTGGATCGTCTTCGGCGTGCTCTGCTCCGCCTGCGAGGCGGTGTTTGAGCTGCTGCTCCCTCTGGTGATGGCGGATATCGTGGATACCGGCATCCCCTCCGGCGATACCGGCTACATCCTGTCCCGGGGGGCGCTGATGGTGCTGATGGCCCTGGTGTCCATGTCCCTGGGCATCGGGTCGGCAGTCTTCTCCTCCCGGGCGGGCCAGGGCTTCGGCGCCAATCTGCGCCAGGCCCAGTACGACCACATTCAGGACTTTTCCTTCCGGAACATTGAGAAGTTCTCCACCGCCTCCCTGGTGACCCGGCTGACCAACGACTGCAACATGCTGCAAATGTCCCTGATGATGGGGATGCGCCTGCTGGTCCGGGCTCCGGTGATGCTGATCTCCGCTCTGGTGCTGGCCGTCTCCATCAGCTTGAAGCTCAGCCGGGTGTTCCTGTTCGCTATGCCCCTGCTGCTGGTCCTGATCGGCCTGATCGTCAAGCATGTCAGCCCCATGTTCAGCAGCCTCCAGGAGCGCACCGACGACGTGAACCTGGCGGTACAGGAGAACCTCTCCGGCATCCGGGTGGTGAAATCCTTCGTCCGGGAGGATTACGAGGAGGAGAAGTTCCGCCAGCGGAACGACGCCCTCCGGTCCACCTCCGAGCGGGCCTTCGGGTTCGTGGTGATGAACATGCCCGTTATGATGCTCATCACCTACGGCACCATCATCGCCGTCATGTGGTACGGCGCGCCCCTGGTCCAGGCCGGGGAACTGGAGGTTGGCCTGCTGTCCACCTTCTTCACCTACATCACCCAGGTACTCATGAGCCTGATGATGGTCTCCATGATCATGATGATGCTCACCCGGGCCGTCGCCTGCGCCAAGCGCGTGGCGGAGGTGCTGGACGAGGTCCCGGACATCGCGGACGCCTCCGCTTCCCCCGGACTTACGGTGGCCGACGGCTCCGTGGACTTCGACCACGTATCCTTCAAGTATAACGACGGCTCGGAGAAATGGAACCTCCGAGACATCGACCTCCACATCAGAAGCGGCATGACCGTGGGCGTCATCGGCGGCACCGGCTCCGCCAAGTCTACCCTGGTGCAGCTCATCCCCCGGCTCTACGAGGCCCAGGAGGGCGCCGTCCGGGTGGGCGGCAGGCCGGTCCAGGACTACACCATGGCGCATCTGCGGGACGCGGTGAGCATGGTCCTGCAAAAGAACACTCTGTTTTCCGGCACCATCCGGGAAAATCTGCTGTGGGGCGATGAAAACGCCTCCGATGCGGACATCGAGGCCGCCTGTGAAGCCGCCTGCGCCGCCGAGTTCATCCACAAGATGCCCGAGGGCTACGACACCGACCTGGGCCAGGGGGGCGTGAACGTCTCCGGCGGCCAGAAGCAGCGGCTGTGCATTGCCCGGGCCATCCTGAAAAAGCCCAAGGTGCTGATCCTGGACGACAGCACCAGCGCGGTAGACACCGCCACAGACGCCAAGATCCGCGCGGCCTTCCGGACCCAGCTTCCGGACACCACTAAAATCATTATCGCCCAGCGGATCGTCTCCGTCATGGACGCGGACCTGATCGTGGTCATGGACGACGGGCGGGTGGCGGATGCCGGGACCCACGAGGAATTGATGAAGACCAGCGAAATTTACCGGGACGTCTACCAGTCCCAGCAGGAGGGGGCGAGCATCGATGGCTGAGACAAGAAGAAGAGGGCCCCATGGACCTGGAGGCCACGGCGGCCCCAGAGGGGGCTTCCAGAAGCCCAAGGATACCCGCAAGACCATCGGCACCCTCATGGGCTATATCGGACGGTCGAAGTGGCTGCTGCTTCTGGTGGCAGTGTGCCTGGTGTTGAATACGGTCTGCTCCATCGGCGGTTCCTATATGCTCCGGCCCCTGATCGACGACTGCATCGTCCCCGGGGACTACCCCCGGCTGGCCCGGACCCTGGTGTTCATGGCCTGCATCTATATCTGCGCGGCGGTGCTCAGCTACACCTACTCCCGCATCATGGTCCATGTGGCCCAGAAGGCCACCCACGCCATCCGCCGGGACCTGTTCGCCAAAATGCAGGACCTGCCCCTGAGCTACTTTGACACCCACACCCACGGCGAGCTGATGAGCCGCTACACCAACGACATCGACACCCTCACCGAGATCCTGCAAAACGGCATGATCTCCCTGGTCTCCGGGGTGCTGACCTTTGCGGGCGTGGTGGCCATGATGCTGTACCTCAGCCCGATCCTCTTCCTGGTGACGGTGTTCTCTCTGGGGCTGATGCTGGTGGTCATCATGACCGTGGGCAAGCGTTCCCGCCAGTACTTCATGGCCCAGCAGAAGGACCTGGGCGAGGTCAACGGCTATATCGAGGAAATGATCGAGGGTCAGAAGGTCATCAAGGTCTTCAACCACGAGGCCAAGGCCAGGGCGGGCTTCCAGGAGCGCAACGTGCGCTACCGCCGCAGCGCCACCAGCGCCCAGTCCTTCGCCGGGGCCATGATGCCCGCCATGGGCAACATCAGCCACATCAACTATGCTCTGACCTGCTGCGTGGGCGCGCTGCTGTCCATCGCCTTCGGCCTGGACCTGGGTTCCCTGGTAGTATACCTTCAGTATACCCGTCAGGTGAGCCAGCCTATCAGTCAGGTGAGCCAGCAGGTGAACAACATTCTGGCGGCTATCGCCGGCGCGGAGCGGGTGTTTGAGGTGATGGAGACCGCTCCGGAGGTGGACGAGGGCAGGACCACTCTGGTCCACGTCAACCGCGCCGCCAACGGCACCCTGACCGAGACGGTGGGCCGCAGTGACGGCTGGGCCTGGAAGAGGCCGGACGGGGAGCTGGTGCCCCTCAGGGGCGACGTGCGCTTCCAGGACGTGGTGTTCCGCTACGTGCCGGAGAAGACCATCCTCCACGGCATCTCCCTCTACGCCAAGCCGGGGCAGAAGATCGCCTTCGTGGGCTCCACCGGCGCGGGAAAGACCACCATCACCAATCTCATCAACCGGTTCTATGAGATCGAAAGCGGCCTGATCACCTACGACGGCATCGACGTCCGGGACATCCGGAAGGAGAGCCTGCGCCGCTCCCTGGGCATCGTCCTTCAGGACACCCACCTCTTCACCGGCACCATTGCCGACAACATCCGCTACGGCAAGCTGGACGCCACTGACGAGGAGGTCCGGGCGGCGGCCAAACTGGCCAACGCGGACACCTTCATCAGCCACCTCCCCGACGGCTACGACACCTGGATCACCGGCGACGGCGGCAGCCTCAGCCAGGGGGAGCGCCAGCTGCTGGCCATCGCCCGGGCCGCCGTGGCGGACCCGCCGGTGCTGATCCTGGACGAGGCCACCAGCTCCATCGATACCCGGACGGAGCGCCTCATCGAGAAGGGCATGGACAGCCTGATGGCGGAACGGACCGTGTTCGTCATCGCCCACCGTCTGTCCACCGTCCGCAACGCCAAGGCCATCATGGTCCTGGAGCAGGGGGAGATCATCGAGCGGGGCGACCACGACGACCTCATTGCCCAGAACGGGAAATATTACCAGCTGTATACAGGCCAGGCGGAATTGAGCTGACTGGTTTTTCAGAATGTGGGATATGCAACAGACAAAATCGGTCTAAATTGGATATACTAAGGGTACAATTCATCAAAGGAGGAATCTGCCATGAAATATGTTTGCGACGTTTGCGGTTACGAGTACGACGAGGCCCTGGGCGATCCCGATCACGGCATCGCTCCCGGCACCAAGTGGGAGGACCTGCCCGAGGATTTCGAGTGCCCCCTGTGCGGTGTGGGCAAGGACCAGTTCTCCGCCGCTTGAGTTCCTTTGCGTTAAAAGGGAGGGTCCGGCTTTGGCCGGACCCTCCCTTTTTGGGGCGCGTTATTCCGCCATCCGCTCCTTCATCGGACCGGAGGGGCCGATGGTGCCGACGGCCTCTCCCACCGCCTGTACCACGGACAGGTGGGTATCGTCAAAGAGGTGCATGTAGATGCGGGAGGTGGTGTTTGTGTTGCTGTGCCCCAGGGCCCGGCTGATGCCGAACAGGGGCACCTTCTGGCTGTTGGCGATGCTGGCGAAGCTGTGCCGCAGACCGTGGAGGGTCACGTAGGGCAGCTCCGTCTTGCTCAGGACCCGCTGCAGCCGGTTGCTCAGGTAGTCCGCCTGGTAGGGGCGGCCGCCGTTGTGGCAGATCACATAGCCCCCGTCCTCGTAGTCGTCCCCCAGGCGCTCCACGTCCTCCTGACGCCGCCGCCACAGACGCTCCATCAGCTCCTCGATATCCGCCAGCCCCGCGTACCCCAGGCGGCGGATGGAGGAGCGGTTCTTGGTGGACTTGTTCACCGGGCGGCCGTTCACCGTGGTACGGGCCTCGGCGATGGTGATGACCTTCTGCTCCAGGTCCACGTGGTTCCACTTCAGGCCGCAGATCTCGGACCGTCTGAGCCCCAAATAGCCTGCAAGCTTTACCACCGGCTCCATAGACGTACCCGCCAGGATCTCGAAAAGCTTGGCCATGGTCTCCGAGTCGTAGAAGTGGTGGGTGGGATCGCTGGCGGAGGGCAGGATCACATGCTCCGAGACGTTGCGCAGGATCAGCTCCTGCTTCCTGGCGTGCTCCAGCGCGTTGTGGAGGACCATGTAGTGCTTGCGCACGGTGTTGGTGCACAGGCCTTTTGCCTGCATCCGGTTGAGGTACTGCTGGACCTGGGCGGCAGTCAGCTTGTTCATCTGGATGGTGCCCAGGCCCGGAGAGAGGTGGTTGCGGATGATCATGTGGTAGCCGTGGACGGTGCTGGCGGAGCGGCTGGGCTTGATGATCTGCTCCAGCCAGTAGGTCAGCCATTGGCCTACGGTCAGCTTCTCCAGATCCTCTCCCCGGCTGAGCAGATCCATCCCGCCCCGGCGGTCCAGGGCCTGGATCGCCAGCTCCAGAGTGGGGTAGCATTGGACCGTCCGCCGGGAGGGCCCTCCCGGTTCGGGGGTATGGCGGATGGTCACATAGTAGCTGCGGCGCTGGGTGTCGTAGGCGATGTTGGGCAAAATGGTCTTTCTGGACATGGATGATACCTCCTCTTTTTATTCGACAAAATTGGAAAATTTTGCCGCAATAAAAATACGATAGAACACCCGCAAATCATCTGTCAAGACAGAACAGATGGCCGCGCGCAGGGCCGTCCCACATGGGACGGCCCTGCGCGCGGCCATTTTTCACTATCAAAGGCCCTTTTCAGCGCAGCAATATCTGCGCCTCTCCCCCAGTTCCGAGGACCTCCCCGATCCGCCGGGCGCTGGGGACGCAGGCCGATAAAGCCGCCAGCAGCTCCTCCGCGCAGGAGGGGTCCGCCGCCAGCAGCAGGCCGCCGGCGGTCTGGGGATCGAAGAGGATATCCTGCGTATGCAGGGGGACGCTCCCCGGGTCCACCGAGGGTCCGGCAAAGCTCCGGTTGCGGTACATGCCCTCCGGCAGGACCCCCATCTTCGCCATCTCCGCCGCCCCGGCCAGCACGTCCACCTCCGCCGTATGGACCACCGCCCGGACGCCGCTGCCCTGGACCATCTCCAGCAGATGCCCCATCAGGGAGAAGCCGGTGACGTCGGTGCAGGCGTGGACCGGGAACCGCACCATCACGTCCCGGGCCGCCTTGTTCAGGGTAGTCATCAGCCGGTAGACCGGCTCCATCTCCTCCGGGGTGAGCAGCCCGCCCTTATAGGAGGTGGTTAGGATGCCCACGCCCAGGGGCTTGGTCAGCAGCAGCACGTCGCCGGGGCGCGCGCCGCTGTTGGTCAGTATCCTGTCCGGATGGACGAAGCCGGTGACGGCCAGACCGTACTTGGGCTCCTCGTCAAAAATGCTGTGTCCGCCGGTGATCAGGCATCCCGCCTCGTAGACCTTGTCGTAGCCCCCCCGGAGTATCTGATGGACCGCCTCCTGGGGCATCTTCTCCGGCACGCACATGAGATTCAGGGCCAGCTTTGGCTCTCCGCCCATGGCGTAGACGTCGCTGAGGGCGTTGGTGGCGGCGATCTGTCCGAAGAGGTAGGGATCGTCGGCGATGGGCGGGAAGAAGTCCACCGTCTGCACCAGGGCCAGATCGTCGGAGACTTTGTAGACCGAGGCGTCGTCACTCTTGTCGAACCCTACCAGCAAATTGGGGTCCTCACGGACCCGTATTCCGTCCAGCAGCTGGGCCAGCACCCCCGCGCCCACCTTCGCGCCGCATCCGGCGCAGCGGGCCAGCTTGGTCAGCTTGACTTCGTTTTCCATCAGAGGGCCCTCCTTTTGCCGCTGAAATGCAGGATCGCCTCCAGCACGCCGCCGCCTACCGCCAGCGCCTTGTCCGAGGCGCAGCGGCAATGGGCCTCCTCGCACCGGGGGTCCACGTCGCCGCTCTTCATGCCTTTTGTCACCGGAACGCCGTCGGCCAGAAGCCCCCGGAGGACGCCGCCGATGGTGCAGGCCATGGGCGTTCCGTCCACATAGCCCGCCACGTCGCCCGCCTCCACACGGTCGCCGATCCGCTTCGCGCCCTCAAACACGCCGTCCGCCGGGGCCCGGAGGACACGCTCTCCGGCGTAGCCGCCGATCAGTCCGGGAATGTTGGTATTGGGCAGGGCGGAGCCCTCGTAGATCACCCGGCCCAGATAATGGCCCCGCATGGTCTCCACCACCGCGTGGCAGTCCGTCCCGGCGGTGAAGCCGGGTCCGGCGGCGATGACGATGGGTGCCATATCCATGGTGGTGCCCAGGTTCCGCTTGGCGAGGATGGCATCCACTACCGCGTCCGGCCCCAGCCGGCGGATGCACTTTCCCTCCGGATCCACCAGTACCGGGACGATCCCCGCCGCCAGCAGCGCCGGGACCTCCTCCGGGACGGCCCGGCGGGCGGTCACGCCCTCCACCACGGTCTCCCCCAGACGCACCGCCTCGGAGAAGCACACCGTGCGGCGGATGGACGTGGGCGCGGGGGTCTCGCAGACGGCCACATCCATGCCGCCGCGGTACAGCCGCAGGGCAACTCCGGTTGCCAGGTCCCCCCCGCCCCGTATTATGATAAGCATTTCCAAATGCCTCCCTTCAAAGTTCCTGCGAAGACGGGCCGGTCCAGCATGGCCGCCAGACGCTCTGCCTCCGCCAGCCGTTCCGGCGTCTCCGCCTGGTTGACAAATATCAGGTCCCCGAAGCCCTCCGCCGCCAGCAGCGCCGCCAGATGCTCCGCCGTCACCGGCTCCTCCGGGGCCGCGCCGGTCAGCTGGCAGAAGCGCTCCCAGCGATGGACCGCCTCCCGTATGGGACGGCCAAAGCCGGAGGCCCCCGTCAGGACCACCGTCAGCGCCGCCGCCTCCGGTATCGCCGGTTCGTGGGACAGATGGGCCTTTACCGGCAGTCCCCGGGAGCCGTCGGCCTCCACCAGCACGCAGTCCGCCAGGGCGGCCAGCTCCTCAATGGTCTGGACCGGGGCTGCCAGCTTGCCCTCCGCCGCGGGACGGCCCGCGCAGACACAGCGGCGCCGCTCCAGTACCTCCCGGTCTACGCGCTCCAGCACCGGCAGATGGTCCGGCGGCAGGATATGGGTGGTCGTGGTGCAGACTACTGTCCCGCGCGCCGCCAGTTCCCGGGCCAGGGTATACATCATGGCCGTTTTTCCGCCGCCTCCGGCCAGCGCCGTCACGCCGGGCCGGACGCCCAGCAGTTCCGCCAGCTCCATACCGCCGCCTCCTTCGTTATTCTCCTGTGAGTATAGCACATGGGCGCTTCTTTGTCCAGCAGGGACGGCGGACGGTCAGTGAAATCAAATTTGAGAAAATAATGCCGCATTTGTAGGGCGCGACGACCCGGCGCGCCGCTGTTGGGTAGATTTTCCCGATGGCGCGCCGGGGTCGTCGCGCCCTACAGACGCAAAATGGATTTCCCTGGCGGACAGTTTTTTTGCGCAATTTTTTCGTGCAATTTGACGTTGCACGAAAAGCCGCAACTTCTTCTCCGTTACACAGTACTGTGTAACGGTTTTTGGCCGTTCCAATCAAAATCAAAAGGAGAACGCTGTATGAATTACACAGAAAAGTACCATCTGCCCCAGTGGGAGAAAACGGACCGGATCATGATGGAGGATTTCAACCGGATGTGCGCGGATGTGGAGGAGGGACTGCGTGAAACGGCGGCGGCTGCCGCGACCGCGCTGTCGGCCGCCAACAGCAAGCCGTCCTCTTCCGCGGTGAGCAATGCGCAGAACACTGCCAACCAGGCCCTCGCAAAAGCCAACGCCGCATACTGTCCCGACTTCAAACCCTATGTCACCGGGACGTACACTGGAAAGGGTGACGGACAGGTCAACGAAGTGACCGTCGGATTCAAACCGATCCTGCTGATCATCACCGGGCAGGATAAATCTTCCAATGCCTCCCTCACCTTTTCCGCACTTCTGGCGGAGGACACGCTGAAGGAGACCGTCACGTTCACCGGGACCGGCTTCACGATCCAGCCGCAGCGCTACGGCGGCATGGTGAATGACACAAAGCTCTGGATCAACGAGCGGGACCGCGTTTACCGCTATTTTGCCTTCCGGTAAATAATAAGACAACCGCCACCCAGCACGGTGACGGTTGTTCTTAAAGAATAGCTAAACTGCGCCAGGGCCAACCGCTTATCGCAGTGCCCGTTTCTATCCTTAGTATACCCGGACGGACCTGATTTGTCAAGTCTGTCCGGGTATTTTTGTTGAGAAAACAGTACCATAACCCGAAAATTTGTTTGACAGATTTCGGCAAATATGGTAGAATTTTCTCAGCCCCCGGTATGGGACGGGGATAGAACGGAGCACTGCATAACAATTTGGTAGGCGGTCGGCTACATCCTCCGAAAGGGGGTGAAGCTATGTCCATTCATCTTACGATCAAATGGCACGGATATATCGTGACATTTCGTGTAGCAAAGGACAACCGCCACCCGGCCCGGTGACGGTTGTCTTTACAATAAGATAAAACCCACATCGAGCTGACCGCTTATAGCAGTGCTCGCTTCTATCCTTAGTATACCCGGACGGACCTGATTTGTCAAGTCTGTCCGGGTATTTTTGTTGAGAAAACAGTCCTATAACCCGAAAATTTGTTTGACAGATTTCGGCAAATATGGTAAAATTTTCTCAGCCCCCGGTGTGGGACGGGGATAGAACGGAGCTCTGCATAACAATTTGGTAGGCGGTCGGCTACATCCTCCGAAAAGGGGTGAAGCTATGTCCATTCATCTTACGATCAAATGGCACGGTTACATCGTGACATTTCGTGTAGCAAAGGACAACCGCCACCCCGCACGGTGACGGTTGTCAAGTTTGACTTCCCGAGCTAGTTAGGGCCAACCGCTTATCGCAGTGCCCATCTCTAATCCTTAGTATACCCGGACGGACCTGATTTGTCAAGTCTGTCCGGGTATTTTTGTTGAGAAAACAGTACCGTAACCCGAAAATTTGTTTGACAGATTTCGGCGAATATGGTAAAATTTTCTCAGCCCCCGGTATGGGACGGGGATAGAACGGAGCTCTGCATAACAATTTGGTAGGCGGTCGGCTACATCCTCCGAAAGGGGGTGAAGCTATGTCCATACATCTTACGATCAAATGGCACGGATATATCGTGACATTTCGTGTAGTAAAGGACAACCGCCACCCCGGCAGGTGACGGTTGTCAAGTTCTAAACTTCCAGCCTATCCGAGCTGACCGCTTATCGCAGTGCCCATCTCTAATCCTTAGTATACCCGGACGGACCTGATTTGTCAAGTCTGTCCGGGTATTTTTTCGGCCGGACGCCTGTCCGCGCGTCAATGCGGGGAGAGCGCGTCGCCGGGCTGCGGCCTATAGTGGGGATTCGTGTAGTCGATCAGCACTGTGCCGTCCTTTTGCTTCCGCTTCCGCAGAACAAAGACGCGCGTCTGGTTCACGGTATAATCAGTAAGATTCGCTTGAAAAATAGATCTGCAAAACCACCGGCATTCACTTGAATCCAGAAAAAAGAAAAACGTCATTCCGGTACGCTGATCTTTTATCACGTATTTCGCCGAAATATTTGTCCCATAAGGTACCCTGCGGCTATCAAATATGTAAATTAAAAAATCAGAGTCCAAGGCCGCTTCCAACGCGATGATGCCCTCCAGCCTGCCGCGGACCCGTCCTTCCCAGTTGGCCGACCGTTCTATCAGCGTATCGTCGATCTCTCCGCCGATGATCTTGGAAATGAGCTTTTCGCCCCGAAGCTCTGCGGGATTTACGTCAAAATCAACGTCTCTCGCGTATTGCATCCCCGCAAGATGGGGGAAGTCACCTAGCGAAAAATCCAGGAACAGAGAGGAGGACCATTTTTCACTTCGGCCCAGCAGCAGAAAGTAATTTACATTTTGCAGGCCATGCCAGGCCAGCGCCGCGTCATAAAGCAAGCCCATATCTTTCTCTCCGGCTTTTGATAAAAAAAGGACACCGTAACGGTGCCCTTGGTGGTTTTCTTTCAGCTTCCGCCTGAGTCAGTCCGTGGATGCCACCAAACCCTCACATAAGACTCCACAACCAACGGAAGGGAAATTCCCCACTGACCCCGCCAGCTGCTTCTCCGTCAGACGGACACTCACAGGAGCCGTCTATCTAGTATTAGTATACCATGCTCCGGAAAATATGTCAATGAAATTTTGCCGTTCTGCATTTCGCAACTCTTTCCCGATGCAGGGACCCCCAGGGGCCGAAGCCCCCGGGGGTCTTGCGCTAGAGGTTTACACCCTCATCAACTCAGATGTAAATCAGGGGTCTGCCACAGTCACGGTAACTTCGATCTTGTTATCAGTCATAGTACCGCTGCTACCATTCACCTTGACGGCAGTAGTACCATTGACAAATGCATAACCTTCAGCAATCGTTACAGTGATAGTTGCAGTATAGGTGCCAGCGTCTGCAAAGGTCGTCCCGCTCACAGCCTGACCGTCCTTCGCCCAGCTGATGCTACCGAATGCAGCGCCATTTGCGGGAGTGCTGGTCACAGTCGCGGTGGTGGGAATCGTGGCACCAGTCTCAGCTGTAGCAGCCAAAGTAACCGCAATCTCGGTCAGCTTAGTCAGCTTCGCAGCAGCAACGGCCTCGTCAACATCGTCCTTGTAGTCAGCCAGCAGAGTGTTGATAGCCGCAGTGGTGTCCGCGCTGGCAACAGCGCTGTCAAAAGCGGTCTTCAAAGTCGCGATAGCGGTATCAGCCTCGGTCTTCTGCGCAGAACTCAGATCATCATAGCCAGCACCCTTGTACGCGGCGGCATCAGCCTTGGCATTGTACTTGGCGAGGTTGAGATCCACAGCAGCCTTGTAAGCCGCAACAGCGGAGTTCACCCCTGCAACCGTGTCGGCACTCTCGATAGCGCTGTCAGCGGTGCTCTTGGCAGTCTCGATCGCGGTCTTCTCAGCACCAGCAGTCATGGCAGCAATCGCATCCTTCTCGTATGCGGTCACGGTAGCCGTGGCGTTGGCCTTGGTAGAAGTCAGGATGGTAGCCTCAGCAGCAGTGATAGCATCTTCCAGAGCCTTCACAGCCTTGGTGTTGGCGTTGGTCTCAGCGCCAGACACGAGGCTGCCGGAGGAGGCGGTGCCAGTCCACCACTCAGTGATGTCAGTGCCAGGCACATCAGCAGTAGCAGCAGTGCCGTTCGGGACACACTTGCCAACCAGGGTCTTCACATTGTTGGCAGCATCCATAACGGCCTTATCAGCAGTGAGACCAACGATCATCTCGTCAACAGCCTTCTGGGCGGCGGCGATCTTGTCATCCACTTCCTTCTTGGCAGCCTCGTTGCCCTGATTGATCAGAGCAGCGTTCACAGCAGCCTGGAGGGCCGCGACCAGTTCATTGCCGGGCACCAGAGCGCCATTAGTGTAGATCGAAGTCAGCTGAGCGTTGACGGTGCAGGCGTCAATGGCCTCGTTCAGAGCCTTGGCGGCAGCAGCGACATCGGGATACTTCTCAGCATCGGTGTAAATGCCGACCATCTCGGTGACAGCAGCCTTGGCAGCGGTCTTTTCAGCAGCCAGACCGGTGGAGAGGCTTGCAGCCTTATTGGCCAGAGAGCCCGCAGTGGTAGGATCAAGCTGAGCGGCCAGCTCATTGACCTCGACCTCTTCGCCATCAATGGTCAGGAGGCCAGCGTCGATCTTCTGGAGTTCAGCCAGCTTCACAACAGCGTCAGCCTGCTCGGTGGTAGTGCCAGGATTCAGCTTGCCAGCCAGAGTGGCAGCCTCGGCAGCCAGGGCAACGACGACCGCCTCGGTGTAGATGGTGCCAGCGTCCTCGGTAACGGTGGCTCTGGCGTCAACACCGCTGTTGGCGATGTTGGCCTTCACCATGTAGATGGTGTAGGTGGTGAAGCCGTTCTCGGTCTTGGACTCGACAGCGAAGGTCTTCCAGCCGGTAGCGGCGGGAACGATGGAAACGATATTGCTGGTATCCTTGACCTTCAGGTCGAAGTTGAAGGTCTTGGCGCCATCGCTGACCTTCAGCGTGGCGGTATGCGTACCGGGAGTATTGAAGGAAACGACCGGCTTGTCATTCTGGATGAACTCGGCGGTCTCACCGGCAGCCAGCAGGATGTCAATGTTCACATCGGTAGTGACGGCGGGAGTGCCCTTCTGCTCACGGATGATGGCGTTGTACTCATCCCACAGCCACTGATCGGCAGTGTAGTTGTAGTCGGCGTTACCGCCCTTGGTACGGGTGCCAAGATCAACGATGAAGGCCACCTTGCCGAAGTTGTCGGCGGAACCCTGCTCGCAGACCCAGATGATCTGGTCGCCCAGGTAAACCTCGTTGTAAGCATCGGACTCGCTCAGGGTCAGGCCGTCAGCGGAGTTGCCATCGATGCGGTACACGGGAACATCGCGGGCGGTGATGTGCTTGACGTTGGGATAATCGACCAGCGTGCCGTTGTAGGGATTGCCGGACAGGTCAACGTCAATATAGCCGCTGCTGTTCAGGATGCCCTTGATACGCTGGACGGTACCGGCATAGATACCATACTTGTTGTAATCCTTGGTGATGAGCTCAACGACCTTGGCGGTCAGCTCGCCCTCCTCCTGGAGTTCGACCTGCTTCAGGCCATAGAAGCCGTAGTCATCACCGCGCCAGGCATGATTGCCCCAGCCGCTGTTGGGATTATTGGGATTCTTAACATCGGAAGGAATGACCTGCATCTCAGCCAGCTTGTCGGAATCGGGCTGATAGACCTTCCACTTGTTGTTCAGGCTGTCGATCCAACGGACGGAGCTGCTCATCTCGAAGGGGTTGCTGTACATCAGGGAGATGCTGTCGAAAGCGTGCTCCAGATCGCGGACCTCGATGACGATGACATCGGCGACCCAGTAGTCACGGCCATTGTCAGCAGCGGTGGTGTTCTTCGCCACGGCATAGGCGGCACGGACGTTGGCGGCCTTGATGGTGGGCAGCTCGTCATAGCCGACCTTGTAGATGATGCTATCGGGCATCACAATGTAGAACTCGGTGTTGACCGTAGCATCCACGTAGCCGTTGTTGCTGGCGTTAAAGTTGGTGGTGTAGTCAGTGGGGATGGTGAAGTGACGCACACCAGCCTTCACATCCTCGCGGTTGAGCTGGACATAGTCCACAGCGTACACGGGAGCCAGCGTGCCGTCGGCAAGAGCCGTCTTGAAGGTCTTGCTGCCGAACAGGGTGGCGGTGTTATCATTCCACCACTTCTCGGTGAGCTTCAGCTCATAAGTGCCATACGTCTTGCCATCCACAGTTACGGCACCAGGCACGTAATAGTAGACCTGCTCGCCGTTCTGGTCGATGAACAGCTTGGAAGCGGTGTTCAGGGTGACGTTGTTATCGTCATCCATGGTGTAAGTAGCCACGTTGGTAAAGGAGAAGTTCTTATCTGCCGTACCAGCGACCTGGGTGCCGCCCGTGATTTCAGGATAGCTCTCGCCATCAAAATCAAACACGCCGTACTGGTTCGCAACAGTGGCGGGATACTTGGGATTGGCGACCATATTCCAGACGGTACGATCCCAGTCAGTCAGCTGGTAAACGCCAGTGCTGTTCTGGAGAGCATTGCTCGTAGCGCCCTCGTACTGATCAGCCAGACCCAGATGGGCAATGGCGGGCTGCAGATAGTTCAGGTCGGTGTTGTAATAGGTGTTCGTGCGGCTGGTCCAAGCGTAGCCGCTGAAGAACACGCTGCCATCCTTGTTAGCCACGTTGAACTCGTCAATGTCGGCCTCGCCCATCTTCATCTCGGCGGTGACGCGGCCGGTCTGGACGTAGTTGTGGTTCTGGTTGCTGCCGGGGTACATCTCAGTCAGCAGGGCGTACTTGCTGCCCTGAGCCAGAGCGTAAGCACGAACGAAGCCGAAGCGATCCAGGTACATGTTGTACTGGGTCTTATCGTTCATGTTCATGATCAGCTGATCCATGCCGGTGAGGTTCTCGATACCGGACTGACCCTTGACCTCGCCGCCCTCGGTGGTGACGGTGATGTTCTTGAAGGTCTTGGTCTTGATGGAATCGGTCAGGACCTCGGCGGGCCACATGGTCAGCTTGTTGTCGATAACGGTGTAGATCACCACATCGCCAACAGTGAACTCGCCGTCCATGGACAGGTTGTTGTCCTTGTACTTGGCGGCCACGCGGAAGCCGTTGAGCTCGGGGGCATCCTTGTAGGTGCCGGTGACCTGATCCATGGTGTACTTGATCTTCAGGACGTACTCGGCGGTGCCGTCGTTGTTGTTGTCGATAACGCGCAGGGACTCGCCATTCTCAGCGGAGGTAAAGCGACGGGAGGTCTTGGTGTCGTTGAAGTACTCAGTCTTGAAGGACTTCCAGCTCATGGTATCGGAATAGTCCTTCATGGAAGTGGTGCCAACGTACACTTCGCCGATGGCGTAGTTCTGCAGAATGGTGTTAGTGCCATCGGTGTTGTCGCCCAGGCGGTCGGCGGAGTAGAAGATCTCCTCCATGATATCCTGATCGATCTCGTTGATGAGGTAGTCAGGACGGATGGCGATATACCAGCACTTAACGATATCGTTGGCATCAACAACATCATCATCGTTCACATCCCAGTTGACCTTGATGGTACGCTCACTGATGCTGTGACCAGGATAGGTCTTATCGGATTCCTTCTTGCCCTCGTCTGCATTCAGAGTCTTGATGTACTTGTTCCACTCATTATCAGTAGCGGAAGGAATGCTCTTCTGGGCAATGGCGTAGCTGATCCGGTAATCGGAAGTCACGTCCTCATTCCAAGCCTGGTCATAGTTGACGAAGAACTCGGTGCTGTCCTTGATGCTGATGCTCTCGGTGTCAGCCAGCTTCTGGATGGAAGCCCACTCACGGTTTTCGGAGTAATCAGTGTCGGGACCGGTAGCCTTGCCCTCGTTGAAAGCGACGGTGTTGTCACCGGCCTCCAGGGTCAGGGCGCGCTTGGTGCTGCCCTCGCCGTTGGCGATGTAAGCGTTGTAGGTCAGACCCACGGCATCCAGCTCGGTGCCCTTGTTGACGGTAACGCTCTTGCCATCGACCAGCATCTCGGTAGTGCCGGCAGCCAGGACGCTGTCACCGCCGTCGTTGATGTTGGCCCACTCGTTGGCCATGACGACGCCGGAGACCTTCTCCAGGCCGAACTCGCGCATACCCAGAGTCTCGCCGGACTTGGTGTAGCCGCCGGGAACCAGAGCGCTGTACTCAACGGTCTCAGTCAGCAGGCCGCGGAAGAGGATCTCGGCGACCATCTGACGGGGAGCGGGAGCGCCGAAGTCACCGGAAGTGACGTTCTTGGTGATGCCTTCGCTCTCGGCAATGGTAGCAGTCTTGAGCTCCCAGCCCTTAGGATCGGCGAACTCGCCGGCCTTGCCGTAGCC
>ERZ808054.1070-NODE-1070-length-18128-cov-4.373941_pt1 | contig 18128 bp, 18 predicted proteins | sample MGYA00380201_ERZ808054 | MGnify/ENA primary metagenome ERZ808054 (study PRJEB31490, sample SAMN06133419) | mouse gut metagenome | isolation source: Z5_2 | host: mice | place: China: Chengdu | collected 2015-05 ... | reverse complement strand
TTATGGGTAACTGACAGGTAACTTACAAATGCATAAATAATGTTGAAAAATCGGGATTCTAAGTTCTCCAAGAGATAGCAGTTATTTGCGATCAGGAAATATGGAAAACCCACAGACAGAATTTGTTTGTGGGTTTTTTTGCGAGACTGATTATGATATACTTATATTGAATCGAAAAAGAATGGAGGAATTAAGTAATGCCAGAAATTTCATTGTTTTACGGAATACGAGTTACAATGTATTATGACGATCATAATCCGCCTCATTTTCATGCTGAATATAATGGAAATAAAGCAATTATTAGAATTATTAATGCAAAATTGGGAATTATCAAAAGATGGAAAACCGTTGAACAGAATTAACCCATTAGTGTAACGGAGGTGATAGTATGTTTCCAAAGGTGGTGCAGGTTATTCCAATGCAGGATTATTCTGTATATGTATATTTTGAAGATGGAAAAATAGTAAATTATGATATGTCACAGATGATTGAAAAAGGGCGTTTTGCTGTTTAAAAGAAATAGAGATATTTTTGGATAGATGTACAGTGATGAACGACACACTTGCATGGGATATCAGTGGAAATTGGGATGATACAACCTGTCTTGATATTGATCCGGACACATTATATGCATTGCCACATGTGGAGGAAGCCATTGCATAGTGTAAGAAGTATTTGGCCGCAGAATATGTGATATTCTGAAATCATATGGATAACTGACAGGTAACTGACAAATTGCCTGAAAATGCCGGAAAATAAAGGTTTGAAACTATGCAAGAGATAGAAAAACTGATACTCTTGCGCGGGATATTAGTGGAAATTGGGATAATAGTACGTATCTTGGTATTGCCCCGGAAACATTGTATGATTTGCCGTATGCTAAGGAAACTATTGCATAGTATAGGAGTGCTACCCGATTGCCAGGAAACTTTGTAGAAGTTATGGAATGAAATTTTATAAAAAACATGCGATACTATAAATTATTACAGGTAACTGAAACGTAACTTACAGACGGTTAAGAAATGCCGGAAAATAAAGGCTGAAACTATCCAAGAGATAAACAAACGGAATACCGATTGTGGATCTCAATCCCCATAACGTATATAGTTTGGGGATTTTGTCTGTTTTTTGTATAGATGCAAGAATGTGGACTCCGCGGGTTTTCCGGTGGAGTTTTCGCTTAACATTTTAGGAGATTAGGGATATAATTAAAGTCAAAGTTTGCGGTGATGAATGATACACTGGCATGGAAAAATAAGGAATGGATTATTTTATGAATTTGCATTTTGATGAAACATTAGCAGAGAAATATAAAAGTAAGGCTCAGAAAATAAGGGTAATGAGTGAAAACTGGGTTGGAGAGAACATGTTTTGCCCTTGTTGTGGCAACTCACATATAACTGAATTAAAAAACAATGAACCGGTTGCAGACCTAAAATGCAATAATTGTTTTGAAATATTTGAATTAAAAAGTAAAGAAGGTAATGTAGGAAGAAAGATTAATGATGGTGCATATGCAACAATGATTGACAGAATAACAAGTATCACGAATCCCGAATTATTTGTTTTGCAGTATTCTCCAAATTATATTGTGACAGATCTGATTTTGATTCCTAAATTTTTCTTTGTTCCACAAATAATAGAAGAAAGAAAACCACTTGCTTCTACGGCACAACGTGCAGGGTGGAGGGGATGTAATATTTTATATTCCAAGATTCCGCAACAGGGGAAAATAGATATAATTAGAAATGGAGTAATAAGACCTATAAATCAGGTGGTTAAAAATTATATGAAAATAAAAAAGTTAGAAACCGGAAATGTGAATTCAAGATCATGGTTATTAGATGTACTTAGTTGCATTAATAATATAGAAACAAATGAATTTTGCTTGCGGGATGTATATAAATATACGGAAGTATTGCAAGAAAAATATATACATAATCATAATGTCGAAGCAAAAATACGTCAACAGTTGCAATTTTTAAGGGATAAAGGCTTTATTGAGTTTTTGGGTAGAGGACATTACAAAAAAAGTTTTTGATATATACAAAGTAGAGTGTTTTTGTAAGTGTTTTAAAATATGGACTCCGCAGGTTTTTCCTGCGGATTTTTTCCTTACTTGATTAACATTTAAAGAGATTTAGGTTATAATATAATTCTGAGTATACATATGGCAGAAGCAGGTTCCGGGTTGCGGGAACAGGAATACGCCGTGTTTTGCCGGAGACGGGATTTGCCGGAAAACATGGGCGGCGGTGCAGAAAGAAGGATGGAGGGTATGGAATAAAAATGGAGTTTTATTTTGCCCCGTTGGAGGGGATTACGGGCTATATCTACCGGAGCGCCCATCATGCATTTTATGCGGGAATGGATAAATATTTTACGCCTTTTTTGTCACCGAACCAAAACAGGGCGGTCAGCCCGAAGGAAATGAAGGATATCATGCAGGAACATAACCAGGGGATGGATACCGTGCCGCAGATTCTTACCAACCAGGCAGGGTATTTTCTCCGCGCCGCATCGGAGCTTAAGGAAAAATATGGGTACAGGGAGGTCAACCTGAATTTGGGCTGTCCTTCCGGTACCGTGGTATCCAAAGGAAAAGGTGCAGGATTTCTTGCAAAACCGGAGGAACTGGATGCCTTTTTGGAGGAGGTCTTCGCAAAGACGGAGGTAAAGGTATCGGTGAAAACAAGGCTCGGTGTTTCGGCGCCGGAGGAATTTTACCGGATTTTGGATGTTTTTAACAAATATCCGCTGCACGAAGTGGTTATCCATCCCAGGGTGCGGAAGGATTTTTACAGGAACATGCCAAACTGGGAGATGTTTGGGGAAGCGGTACGGATAAGCAGGAATCCGGTCTGCTATAACGGGGATATTTTTACATTGGGGGATTACCGGAAGTTCCGGGAGGCTTTTCCCTCGGTGGAAAAGATGATGCTCGGAAGGGGGCTGTTGGTGAATCCGGCGCTGGTGCAGGAAATCCGCCGTTTGGAACATGGAAACGGGGCAGGGGCGGAAGAAGGTATGGACATGGCGGCGGCAAAGACAACCTTAAAAGCGTTCCACGACCGGCTGTATGGGGATTACCGGGAGGAAATGCCCGGGGATACCCCTTTGCTTTATAAGATGAAGGAATTGTGGTCTTATATGGTTCACCTGTTTACCAACCACGAAAAATACTGGAAGAAAATAAAGAAGGCGTCCGGGGTGGACGATTATCAGGAAACGGTGGATTGGCTTTTTGCGGAGCAGGAATTGCGGCAGTTATAAAAAACAGGAAAAGGAAAAAGGAGGAAGTTTGCCATGCATAACCAGTTGACGCGCAACGACATCAAACGGATGGAGGAGGAAATCGAATACCGTAAGCTCGTAGTGCGCAAGGAGGCGCTGGAAGCGGTGAAGGAAGCAAGGGCGCAGGGGGATTTGAGCGAAAATTTTGAATATTACGCGGCAAAACGGGAAAAAAATAAAAACGAAAGCCGTATCCGTTTTTTGGAGCGGATGATTAAAACTGCGGAAATCATATCCGACGAATCGGGAGAGGATGAAATCGGGGTGGACAATACGGTGGAAGTACAGTTTGAAGAAGACGGAACCGTGGAAACCTATAAAATTGTCACTACCATGCGCGGAAACTCCCTGGAAGGACTGGTCAGTACGGAATCCCCCATCGGAAAGGCGCTTCTTGGGCATAAAGCGGGCGACCGCGTATGTGTGGAAGTGAATGACAATTACCGGTATTATGTCACCGTGAAGAAAATCGAGAAAACGACGGATGACGGAAGTGACAAAATCAGGAGTTTTTAACAGGATGGAAGGAAAAATACAGGATATGGTTATGCGGGAAAAAGAAAGGAGGGGAAGGCATGAAGGAAGTCAGCGAGGAAGATATTGCGAAGATACTGAATGTTTTGGAGAACTTTGCGGAGTCGGGGACGAGCCGGATGAAAATACAGGTTTCCGGAGAACAGGAAGAAGGTTCCGTGGACAGGCAGTACCACCATGGGCGCTGTGATGTGGGAAGTCCATGGGCAAAAGGGGAATGGTTTGACGTATTGGAACAGGAGTAAAGAGTCCGCCAAAGCGGATATGGGGTAAAAAAATGGAATACTTTATTCTTTCTTTTCAGATTATTTTTCCGGTTCTCGCCTATATGGGGATCGGTATTCTGCTGCGGAAGGTGGAACTGGTGGACGGGGATGCTTTTTCGCAGATTAACAGGCTGGTATTCCGGGTGTTCCTGCCGGTGAAACTTTTCCTGGACATTTACCATTCGGATTTCCAAAGGGCTTTCCAGCCAAAGCTGATTTTGTTTGTGCTGGTGTCCGTGTTCCTCGCCTATGGGATGACGTGGTTCCTGATCGGAAGGAAAGTGAAGGACCGGAGGGATGCCCCTACCATGATTCAGGCGGTATACCGGAGCAATTACGTGTTGTTTGGCATGTCCATCGCCGCCAGCATGTACCCGGATACGGATTTGGGCGTGATATCCGTGATGGCGGCATTTGTGGTTCCGGTTTTTAACATACTGGCGGTGGTGCTTTTTGAGGTGTGGCGCGGGGGAAAAGGCCTGTCCGTTGCGCATCTGCTAAAAGGAGTGGCGACAAACAGCCTTGTGGTGGGAAGCGTGGCGGGACTCTTGTTCCTTGGGTTAAAAATCCCCCTGCCGCAGCTTGTTTTAAAGCCCCTGACTGCTTTGGGGGATATCGCTACGCCTTTGGCAATCATCTGCGTGGGTGCAACGCTGACTTTCGATGCGCTGCGCAAATATGCGGGATATATTGCCGTGATGGCGGCAGGAAGGCTGGCAGTGGTTCCGGCAGTCTTCGTGACGGCTGCCATAGTCCTTGGGTTCCGGGGCATGGAGCTGGCGGGGTTGTTTTTGGTGTTTGCATCCCCGACGGCTACCGCTTCCTACCCGATGGCGAAGGAGCTTGGCGGCAACGGGGAACTGGCAGGACTTGGTGTGGCGGTCAGCAATGTGGGTTCGCTGTTTACCATTTTCCTTTGGGTGGCGGCGCTTAAATACTTCGGGTTGTGTTAGAGCGTGTTTGATAATTCATTCCCGACATCTGTATGCTTCGCCTTGAAACACGCTTTGGGGATACATGTCAGGAGCAAATAAGAAATATACATAGAAGGATGGGAAAAAGATGATCATCGAAACTTTATTTAAGAAGAAGAAACCGGTGCTTTCCTTTGAGATTTTTCCGCCCAAAAAGGAAGCGGAATTAAAAAACATTGATGCTACGCTGGGGACGCTGGCAAAGCTGGAGCCGGATTTTATCAGCGTGACGTTTGGGGCGGGCGGAAGCAGCACGAACAATAAGACAGTGGAACTGGCGAAAAAGATCAAAAGGGATTACGGAATAGAGCCGTTGGTACACCTGACCTGCTTAAACCACAGCAGAGGAGAGATCAGGGGGATTTTGGACGGATTGGGGGAAGCCGGGCTTTTTAATGTGCTGGCACTGCGCGGCGACCGGAATCCCGAAATCCCGCCGAAAGATGATTTCCATTATGCCAATGAGCTGGTGGCGTTTATCAGGGAGCAGGGGGAATTCCATGTGAGCGGCGCCTGTTACCCGGAGGTACATACGGAAGCGCCGGATGGGGTAACGGATATCCGCAACCTGAAAAAGAAAGTGGATGCAGGCGTGGGACATTTGGTGTCCCAGTTGTTTTTCGACAATGATAATTTTTATGATTTTTTAGTAAAACTGAAGATAGCGGGCATTGATGTTCCGGTTGAAGCCGGAATCATGCCGGTGACGAACCGCGCACAGATTAAGCGGATGGTGGATATGTGCGGCGCGGTTCTGCCGGACAAATTCGAGAAAATACTGGAGAAGTACGGAGAGCATAAGGAGGCATTGTTTGACGCCGGAATGGCATACGCGGTGAACCAGATTGTGGAGCTGATTGCCCATGGCGTGGACGGAATCCATATTTTTACCATGAATAATCCGGTGGTGGCTGGACGGATCTGTGACGGGATACGGAATCTGGTGGGATGATGCCGGACAGCAGGAAGGGAACGGTGCAGGGAAGAAAGGAGGCGGTCGGATGCACGGGGAATGCGCTCCGGGAGGCGCCAAAGGAACGGAAGGGAAGGATAAGGATGGGATAAAATGGAGGGAATGGAAGGAATAGCCGGAATGAAAATGGATGGAGGGAAAGGGAGGAGCGGAACCGGAAAAACGGCATTGGTAACAGGCGCTTCCAGGGGAATTGGCAGGGCCATTGCCGAAAAGCTGGCAGACGGGGGATATGACCTGTGGCTGACCTGCAAAAACTCGGCGAACAGGCTTTTGCAGGTAAAGGAGTATTTGGAGGAGGCGTATGGGATTTCCTGCAGGACCGCGCTCTGTGACGCAGGTGATTTCGGGGCGGTCCGTAATATGTTTGCGGAAATGGACCGTTTGGATGTGTTGGTGAACAATGCGGGGATATCCTATATCGGACTGCTGTCCGAAATGGAGCCGGAACAGTGGCAGGAGATTATGGACACGAACCTGAGCAGCCTGTTTTATACGTGTAAACTGGCAATTCCGCTTATGTTAAAACGCCATGAGGGGTGTATCGTGAATATTTCCTCGGTATGGGGCAACGTGGGGGCTTCCATGGAGGTAGCTTATTCCGCATCCAAGGGCGGTGTCAACAGTTTTACGAAGGCTTTGGCAAAGGAGCTGGCGCCCAGCCATATCCGGGTGAATGCGGTTGCCTGCGGGGTAATCGATACGCAGATGAACGGGTGGTTTGATGAGGAGGAGAGACGGGCGCTGCGGGAGGAAATACCGGCGGACCGGTTTGGGATGCCGGAGGAAGTGGCGGGAGTGGTGATGCAGGTGATCGGGGCGCCGGAGTATATGACGGGGCAGGTAATTGCGGTGGATGGAGGGTGGTATTAAGGGGGCAGCGGTCAGGGTTTGGTCTCGTATGGGACGGCTTTCATCCTGCGCGGTGCGCCAGGGAACAGGGGGATGGAGTGGCGGGTGAAGATTGGAATGTGTGGTAAGGAGGATGGAATGATGAGTGGTTTGTATGATTTGGTGATTGTCGGAGCGGGACCCGCGGGGTTGTCGGCGGCGGTTTACGCGAAAAGGGCGGGGTTGAAAACGCTGGTGTTGGAGAAAAGCCCGATTTGCGGAGGGCAGATTCTGAATACTTATGAGGTGGATAATTATTTGGGACTGCCGGGAATGAACGGATTTGACCTTGGAATGAAGTTCCGGGAACATGCGGACCGCTTGGGCGTGGAATTTTTAGAGACGGAAACTCTCGGGATTGCTGTTGGGGGCGGGAATGTTTGTCTGGAAAAAATGGGAGATGAAAAGGAAAAAGGGGAATTGGAGGCCGCGGAGCTCCGGTCCGTGGAACCGGATGGTGGAAAGCTCCATATGGTGAAGACAAAGAAGGGGGATTTTTGTGCGAAGGCGGTGCTTCTTGCGACGGGAGCCGCATATGCGAAGCTGGGTGTGGAAGGGGAGGAGGAGCTGACAGGGATGGGTGTGTCTTACTGTGCGACCTGTGACGGTGCTTTTTTCCGTAACCGTACCGTGGCAGTCATAGGGGGAGGCGACGTGGCGGTGGAAGATGCCATTTTCCTGGCGAGGACGTGCGGGAAGGTTTACCTGGTGCACCGGAGGGATGAACTGCGTGCGGCCAAAATCCTGCAGGAGAAAGTGAAAGGGCTTCCGAACGTGGAGATTCTTTGGGATACGGTAGTGGGGAAAATAAAGGGGGAGGAACAGGTGGACGGGATAACGGTCCGTAACGTGAAAACGGGGGAGGAGAAAGATTTGCCGGTGGACGGGGTTTTCATTGCCGTCGGAATCCGCCCCAATACGGAGGCATTTGCAGGTGTTGCGGATTTGGATGAAAAGGGATATCTGGTGGCGGGGGAAGACTGCGCCACGACGACGCCGGGGATATACGCGGCAGGGGATGTGCGGACAAAGATGCTGCGGCAAGTGGTTACGGCGGTTGCGGATGGGGCAAATGCCGTGACGGGAATACAGAATTATTTTAACGGGGTTTTTTGAACTATGCATCAGAAAAAAATTTTTACAAATATTACAGATATTACAGAATTTCCGCAATAAATCAAGGCATAAGGGGTGTCTGCCGCAGGTTGTGGACAGTACAAAACAGAGTGGTAAAACCTGCGAAAATGTCGTATTTACGGCATTTTCAGTATCAGTCAGGTATTTTTTCCCATCGGTTGACAAATTTTGAATCAGGTGTTATATTATTTAACAGATGTAACAAAATTGTAATAAATTCAAAGAAACGTTAACAATTTGCGGAGGCACATCCTATGAGACAAAAGAGCGTGAAAGTTGTAATGTGTGCGGTAACGGCAGTTCTTACATTTTCAAGTATTGACATAAGCGTAAATGCGGCAAGCAATGTGGCATCCGTCCTGCCGTCTGCGGGTGTTGATTATACACTGGCATCCAACGGTACTTCCTTAAAGAATATTAAGGATGAGGCAGATACGGGAAAACCGGAAACGGAGAATGCGGAAGCGGAAGGCGCGGCGGACAACGGCGTAAGCGTAACGGGTAATTCCCAGCAGGCGGGAACCGGAACGGAAGTCAGCGGGAATGCGAGCGTATCCGATAATATTTCCGGAAATGCATCGGCGGAAGGCGCGGAAGCGGCAGGGATGCAGGCGGAGGAGAAGAAAGAAGACATCGTTATTGAGGAAACCAATATGGTGGATGTCTCCATGCTGGACGAGAAGATTTTAAGGGATGTCCAAAAGAGACTGGACAGGAAAGATGAAGAAGAAGGTTTTAAAAGCCTTGTCATTGCAAAAGTAAACGATTATGTGAACGTAAGGAACATGCCCAGCGAGGAAGGGGAAATCATCGGCAAGCTGTATGATAAGTCGGTGGGAACCTTTATTTCCGAAGTGGACGGCTGGTACGAAATTAAATCCGGTTCTGTGACGGGGTATGTAAAAGGCGAGTACTGTGTGACGGGTGACGATGCGGTGGAGCTTGCAAAGACAGTAGGCACACGGATTGCCACGGTGACAACGACCACCCTGAAAGTACGGCAGGAACCCGGACTGGACAAAACGGTTCTTGGCATGGTTCCGTTGGAAGACCAGTTAATTGTTACGGAAGAATTGGACGGATGGGTAAAGGTTAATATTGAGGAAGGTGACGGCTATGTGTCCACCGATTACGTAGACCTTACCACGGAGTTTGTCCAGGCGGAGTCCAAGGCGGAAGAAGAAGCCAGACTGGCAAAGGAAGAAGCGGCAAGGAAAGCGGCACAGGCAGCGGCAAGGAAAGCGGCGGGACGTTCGTCTTCCGGCGGAGCGTCCAACCAGGTAATGTATGCTTCCGGCGGCGGCAGTGAAATGGGACGCGCGGTTGCGGACTATGCGCTCCAGTTCGTGGGTAATCCTTATGTATGGGGTGGAACGAGTCTGACAAACGGTGCAGACTGCTCCGGATTCGTCATGAGCGTGTATTCCAACTTTGGCGTCAGCCTGCCCCATTCTTCGGCGGCAGACAGAAGCGTGGGCGCGGCAGTCAACGGTTTGGAAAATGCACAGCCCGGTGACCTGGTATGCTACTCCGGTCACGTGGCACTTTATATCGGCAACGGACAGATTGTCCATGCATCCACATCGAAGACGGGTATCATCGTGTCCAACGCAAATTACAGGACTCCGCTTTCGGTAAGGAGGATTTTCTAAAACATATTCAGCAGTTAAGTCAGCGTATGAGACAGGCGGTACCGCAGGGTATCCGCCTGTTTTTTATGCACAGCCCCATGCAGAAGAAGTGTGCCGCTAAAGCGGCGCATGGGGCGCGCGGGTAGGGAAGATGCCTTTCCTGCCCAATTGTGTATGCGCATCAAAAGGAAGAATGCAAAGGAAAGACATATCCGCAAATTATCAGAAATTTTTTCTGGCAGGCATTCCGGCGCGGTATCTGACGGCTTGTACAAAATCCACAAAGAACGTTTTTTTAAACGGAAATAAAACGAAAAAGAATGGAAAGTTATCCACGGGCAAAATGAGGGAAAATACCGGTTTCTTCATTTATACACGGGGTTATCCACATTATCCACTGTATTTGGTGGGAAAGCATATGGGAAAGGAGAGAAACTTACGGAACGCATGTTTTGTCTGTTTTTACTGAAAAAACGGTTCCGCCGGACTTTTTTGGGAGGATGGAAGGGTAGTACCAAAGTCTTAAACAGGAAACAAATTCCTTAAATTGTTGCACAAGCAGGTGAAAATATGGTATAATGCTTGTACAATAATCCAACGAAAGGGATGAGTGATATGAAGTTTGTGATAGCAGGCAAAAACATCGATGTTACGCAGGGGTTGAAGACGGCAGTTGAGGATAAGATTGGAAAACTGGAAAAATATTTTAATCCGGATACCGAGGTTCACGTAACGTTGAGCGTGGAAAAGGAACGACAGAAGATAGAAGTGACAATACCGGTGAAGGGGAGTATCATTCGTTCGGAACAGGTCAGCAACGACATGTATGTTTCTATCGATTTAGTGGAGGAGATTATTGAAAGGCAGCTTAAGAAATATAAAAATAAGCTGGTGGACCAGCAGCAGGCGGCTGGCTTCTTCAAACAGGAATTCATTGACAAGGATTATATGGATGAGGAGGAAATCAAGATTATCCGTTCCAAGAAATTTGATATCAAACCGATGTACCCGGAGGATGCATGTATCCAAATGGAGCTTCTCGGACACAGTTTCTTTGTGTTCTGCAATGCGGAAACCGATCAGGTAAATGTGGTTTACAAGAGAAAAGGCAACACATACGGGCTGATTGAGCCGGAAGTATAGGCGGTATTCGGCGGAATCAGTGCTTTAAGGCGGAACGCGGGTTCCGCCTTTTTTGCACACGGGCACCCAAAGGAAGGATGTCAGCAGAGCTGACGGGTGCCCGGCGCGCGAGTAGGAAAAGTCTTTCCTACTCGAATGTACACGGGCACCCAAAGGAAGGGTGCCAGCAGAGCTGACGGGTGCCCGGCGCACGAGTAGGGGAAAGATTTCCCTGCTCGATTGCACAATATTTTCCCCTGTCCAATTGGGTATATTCCCTGTTTTTTTTCATATATTGCTATGAGGTAAGAGGGACGGTGTGACATGCAGTATTTAAAGAAAATCAGGTGTGCAATTTGGGCGGAACTGGTTCTGTTTTCGGCGTTTGGTATTCTGTGGGGGATACAGATTGTAAAGGGCGGTATTTCCCGCACTCCGGAGCAGGCAGTGGAAGTGGAGGTGTTTGCGGAAGGGCAATACATCAAATGGGTGGATTTTAACGTATCCTATGAAGCGCTCTGTGAAGCATATAAATGGGATGTGGAATCGTGGAAGGAAGCTGTGCAGCCGGCAGAGGCGGAGAGCAGCACGGCAGGGCATATGGAACCGGGAAATGCCGGGACAAAAGATGCGGATGGCCGGAATGCGGGAACGGAACGGGCGGAAAAGCAGGATACGGCGCATGTGGATTGGATTGAGCTTTTGGCATATGTAGGGACGAGACACGGGGGCGAATTTCCATCGGGTACGGCAGCGGAAATCGCCAGGACGGCAAAGAAACTGATGGAAAAAGAAACGACCATGGCGGAGCTTACAAAGGACATGGAATATTATTCCTATTATTTGGAAGCCTATCAGGCGGTTTTGGGCGGTTACGTGGGGGAATACGAAATACAAAGACCCATGGAAGACGGAAGCGTTAAATGGCAGAAATGCTATGGATTAAAGGCGTTTTCGCCGGTGGCAAAAGGATTTGAATACAGCGATTATGACGATTTCGGGGCATCCAGAAGTTACGGTTATGCCAGACCCCATTTAGGTCATGACATGATGGGGCAGACAGGGACCCCTATTATAGCCATAGAATCCGGTTATGTGGAAGCCATCGGCTGGAACCAGTACGGCGGTTGGCGGCTGGGAATCCGCAGTTTTGACGGGAAACGCTATTACTATTATGCCCATTTAAGGCAGAACTTTCCGTACTGCAAAGACCTGGAGGAGGGAAGTGTGGTGACTGCCGGCCAGGTCATCGGTTATATGGGGCACACGGGTTACAGTAAAAAGGAAAACGTGAACAATATCGACGTAACCCATCTCCATTGGGGACTTCAGCTTATTTTTGACGAATCACAGAAGGAAGGCAGCAATGAAATATGGATTGACTGTTACAGCCTGACCCGCTTTTTGTATAAAAACCGTTCGGAAACGGAAAAAATCGAAGAAACGAAGGAATGGCGCCGCGTATATGAAATGAGGGATCCGGCAGTGGAGGCATACGGTAAAAAGAAATAGAGCGTGAATTATTGAGAACCAAAGGTAACAGTTCGGTCTGAACTGCTGCTGCCTGCGGAAAAAGAAAAATCCCAATTGAGATATTTCCCTGAAAATGCTATAATAAAGCAAACGATTGCGCACGGAGAGGGGAAGGACGGATGAAAACGATTCATGATGTGGCAAAGGAGCTGGGAGTATCTGCAAGCACGGTTTCAAGGGCGATATCGGGAAAGGGAAGGATCGGGCAGGCAACGAGGGAACGGATTCTGCGTTACATCGAAGCCAGCGGCTATTATCCCAATGCCGTTGCGCAAAGCCTTGCACAGGCGAGGACAAATAATATTGCGGTTATCCTGCCGAAAGTCCATACGCTGACGGATATTCCTTTTTTCCACACCTGTATTTATGCCATTGAGGAAATTGCCCAGGCAAATGATTATGATATTTTGGTGGTAGTCACCCAAGGCAGGGATACCAGACCGTTGGAACGGCTGATTTTAAACCGTAAGGTGGACGGCATGATATTGACAAGCACATATGAAAACGATTGTTTTGTTCCGCTCTTAAAGGAAAAAAAGATTCCGTTTGTAACGATTGGTGCGGTTCCGGACGGGGACGTGATACAGGTGGACAATGACAATGCCGGGGCCTGTATGGAACTGACGGGTATACTCCTGGCAAAAAAAATAAGCCGCATCGCCTATTTGGGCAGCAACATGGAGCAGATGGTCAACAAAAGCCGGTACCAGGGTTTTTGTGCGGCATATCGGCAGTATGGCAGGGAGCCGGACGGGGATATCCTGTATACGGATTTGGACAGTAAAGTGATGATTGAAAAAGCGGTGGACAGGCTTTTGCGTGAAGGCGTGGACTGTTTGCTCTGTCAGGATGACTTTATCTGCAATGAAGCGGTACGCCTGTTGGCGGACAGAGGGGTACGGATACCGGAAGACGTGAAGGTAGCGTCCTGCCATTACAGCAGGATAATGGAAAATTACCCGGTGATGGTTACGTCGCTGAAATTCGATACCGGAGCTTTGGCGGGGACGGCGTGCCGGCTCCTGTTTGCCCTGTTGGACGGGAAAGAGGTGCCTGTAAAAACCGTAATGGATTATGAAATAAGCCTGAAGGAATCTACGAAATAGGGAAGACTGTTTCCGGAAGGGAAACCGGGAAAGGATTGTGGAAAACTGCCAAAAAAAATTTGCAAATGTCGGTACATTTTATAAGTTGACAGATTTCCCACCGCTTGATAGAATGGAAGAAAGGCAATCGGTTGCGCACGGGAATAAAAAATATGCCGGACACCGGCAGGAACAGGGGTAAAATATGAGCTATTTTATTGTGAACATCATTCATCGGCCGGAAATGGTCCCCGAATATGCGGAGAAAGTAACCGGTCATGGAAAAGAAGAAGATATCGGGCGGAAAGCGCTTCTTACGGAGTCTTTGGACATCTTCAAATTCCAGCAGGAAACGGCGCATAAGAACGGTCTGAAAACGACGATTCAGATGACTTATGCCGCGTTGTTCAACGAGGAGGCAATCCAAATAGCCAAAGAGCACCATGAAAAGTACGGAGACGAGATTTCCCTGTCGCTGCTGGGACTGCCCTGTACGGAATTTCGTGAGAAATATAAGACAAAGGATTTCTGTATTTGGATGTTCTCCATGGAAGACAAGAAACGCATTGTGGACGATGTGTTCGGGAAGTTCCATGATACGTTCGGGTTTTACCCGGAATCCACCGGTTCTTACTATATGGATGCGGATTTGACGAATTATATAAAGGAAAAATATCCGATGGTAAAATGCGCGGTCGCTACCTGCTGGGAGGAGGGACCGAAAGCGTACCATACCTGCAACAATTCATGGTATACATTTATGGACGGCGGTCCGTGGAATCCGTGGATTCCCTCCAAACAGAATACCCATGCACCGGCGGCAAATGAGGCGGAGGATAGCGGTATCGTGGCAATCCCGCACCTGTCCAGGGATTTGCTTGCCTGCTATGACGGGAACGGCTCCAATTTCGGTACCCATCCCCAAAATGTACTGCGCGGCATGATTTATGATACGGAAACATGGGAATTTCCTTATTTATTCAATTTAATCGACCAGTACCGGGATTTGGAAAAATACAATAACGGATATTCTTATAACATGATGTTTGTAGGTCCTGCATGGCTGAATAAAATGGGACGCTGGGAAGCTCCGTATGAGCTTTTGAAAAAGAGCTATGAAGAAGGTATGGCATATTACGGAAACCTGAAAAAAGAAGGTAAGCTGTCGGATATGACCATGGCGGAATTTGCGGATTACTACCGTGGGAAGAAGACGTATGAGGAACCGGAATGCGCCCTTTGGAGGGATATCCTGTACGGTTCCGACAAACAGTTATTCTGGTACTGCGACCCTTATATGAGGGTATGCGTCAATATGGACCAGGGAGGCGCCATTGTGGATCTGCGCCCTTATGCGGCGAAGCTGGAATGGCCGGTCGGTATCGGTACGAAGCATGTGACGGATGCCTCTTACCCGTTCTTAATCCAGGAGAAATACCGTGCCGGATATTTCACCCACTATGCAGGAGAGGGAACCGTAAGAAGCGCCAAACTGAAATACCAGGGGGAAGAAGTGGACCTGTGCCTGTGCCGGACAAAAGCCCATTTTTCTCAGGAAGGGAAAACAAGGATTTTGACGCTTGACCCTGTGGAAATTGAATTTTATGACCTGACCCTGACGCTGCAGAGTGTGATTTCCTTTGAGGAAGGAAGCTCGGATATTAAGATAGAGAGAAAGATTTTGGACATAAGCAGGCCGGATGCGGAAGTGGAAATCAACGAATACATGGTAGCATGTTATGGTACGACGGAATATTCCGAGGATATGACAGGCATTACGCTTGTCTGCGAGAAGGACGGCGAGAGGGAAACGTTGTCTTACGAATACAAGTGCAGGGAGATGGAAAAGGCAGGGGCAACGGAAATATCCGCCGTGATTCCGCCAATTAATACAAAGGTATCCATGAAGGCGTCAAACGGGGAAGCCGTGGGGTATGTAAAAGAAGGTTATGCATTCTCACCGATGTTTACCCTTGGATATACCAAAAATCTGAAAGATAAGGAGGCGTTTGCGACATGGCTCAGGCTGGAAAAGGCAAATTAAATTACAGGTGTCCTTCTTGCTTTATGAGGGATTTGGATTTGGATATGTTCTATGACAAGGATAAGAAGGAATATTACTGCATTCGTTGCCAATACAGGGGGACGGAAGAAGATGTCCTTGAGAAAAACCAAATGGCGAGGTTCCGTTACGGGGCGATGGCAAAACGGTATACCAAATTTGATTTTGACTGATGGAAGCGTCCGCGGTATGTTATGGCTGCGGACGCTTTTCCTTTTTATGCGCACGGGCACCCAAAGGAAGAATGCCGGCAGAGCCGGCGGGTGCCCGGCGCGCGGGTAGGGGAAAAGCGTACCCCTGCCCGAATTATGTACACGGGCACCCAAAGGAAGAATGCCGGCAGAGTCGGCGGGCGCCCGGCGCGCGGGTAGGGGAAAAGCGTGCCCCTGCCCGAATTATGTACACGGGCACCCAAAGGAAAAATGTATATAACTGCTCAGAGGAGGAAAAAGATGGAATTTGAACATTTGCTGCATGGCGGCGATTACAATCCCGAACAATGGATGGACTGTCCGGAGGTGTTGCGGGAAGACGTGGAACTGATGAAAGAGGCACATGTGAACTGTGTGACGCTCGGAGTGTTTTCCTGGGCGGTCCTGGAGCCGTCGGAAGGGGAATACCGTTTGGAATGGCTGGAGGAAATCATTGATACACTCTATGAGAACGGGATTTCCACCGTGCTGGCGACGCCTACCGGCGCAATGCCCCATTGGCTGACCACCCGTTATCCCGAAACGATGCAGGTGCGCGGCGACGGCGGAAGGAACCTGCCCGGCAGGCGCCATAATTTCTGCTATACGTCGGTGAAAATGAGGGAGAAAGCGCGGCAGATGGACGGGAAGCTGGCGCAGATGGCGGTAAAACATCCGGGCATACGGATGTGGCATATTTCCAATGAAATGGGCGGAAATTTCTCGGACAGCGCTTGTCACTGTGAACAGTGCCAGCAGGCGTTCCGCCAATGGCTGAAGGAGAAATACGGGACGCTTCAGGAATTAAACCGGGCTTGGTGGACGGTATTCTGGAGCCATGTGTATACGGACTGGAACCAAATACACAGTCCCGTACCTCATGGGGAATGCCTGCTGCATGGACTGAACCTGGACTGGCACCGCTTTGTGACCCACCAGATGACGGACTTCCTGAAATGGGAGATTGCTTCCGTCCGGGAATATTCTACTCTGCCGGTGACCACGAATTTCATGTTCTTTTTCCAGCCCCTGGATTATTTTAAGATGCAGAAAGAATTGGATGTTATTTCCTGGGATTCCTATCCGGCATGGCATAAACGGAAAGACGAAGTGCCCGTGGCGGTGAAAACGGCGGCGTTCCACAGTATGATGCGGAGTATGAAAAAAGCGCCGTTTATGTTGATGGAGAGCGTGCCGTCCGCCGTGAACTGGCGGGGGAACAATCCGTTAAAGCGTCCGGGGATGCATATGCTTTCTTCCATGCAGGCAGTAGCGCACGGCTCCAATACGGTACAGTATTTCCAGTGGCGGAAAGGCAGGGGGGCTTTCGAGAAATTCCATGGCGCGGTGCTGGATCACAAAAACGGGGCGGATACGAGGACATTCCGTGACGTGACAGGCGTGGGGGAACGGCTGGGAAGGCTGGATACATTAATCCGCCGCTCCTGCAACCGCCCGTCTGTTGCCATGGTGTTCGATTGGGAGAACTGGTGGGCTTTAGGGGATGCCACGGGACCGAGACAGGATTTGGATTACCAAAAGACATTTCTGCGGCATTACCGTGCTTTTTGGGAGGCTGGGATTGACGTGGACATCATCGATATGGACGGGGAGATGGACGGTTACGCATTGGTGGCTGCCCCGTTAAATTATATGTATAAAAAGGGCTATGCGGAAAAGGTAGAGCGGTACGTGGATGGCGGGGGAATGTATGTGACGACATGTTGGAGCGGTATTGTGGACGAATCGGATTTGTGTTTTACGGGGGAGCATCCGCTTCGGAAAGTGCTCGGTATCCGGCAGGAGGAAATCGATGCGCCAAGTGAGGAGTTTAAGAATCATATAGTTTACGGCGGATGCGTGTATCCCACCGGAAGTCTTTGTGAGGTGGTACATGCGGAGACGGCACAGGTGCTTGGCTGTTATGGGGAGGACTTTTACCGTGGAATGCCCGCGGTTACGCAGAACCGCTACGGGAAAGGGACAGCCTGCTATCTGGCGGCGGAGTTCGGACAGACGTTTTTGAACGTTTTCTACGGGGAATGCCTGAACCGCGTTGGCATCGAAAATCCGCTGCGGGCAAAATTGCCTTACGGTGTGACGGTGTCGGAACGGAAGGGGGAGACGGATCTTCTTTTCGTGCAGAATTATAAAGAAGAAACGGTGGAAGCAGTGTGTACCGGGGAATATGCGGAAGCGGATACCGGTAAGGAGTGGCAGGGGAGGATTGTGCTGGAACCGTTTGAATGCAAGGTTTTGGTACGCAAGGAATCAAAGCATAACGGAACGGATGGAAAGGAAAGAGTGGCAAAATGACGGACGGTATGATACAAAGTGCGTTGCAAAGTGCGTTGCACAGTGCGTTGCACGGAATGATACATGGAATGGATATTTCGTCAATGGATGAAGTGGTAAAGTGCGGGGGGAAATTTTAT
>ERZ808054.1066-NODE-1066-length-18175-cov-5.199856_pt1 | contig 18175 bp, 15 predicted proteins | sample MGYA00380201_ERZ808054 | MGnify/ENA primary metagenome ERZ808054 (study PRJEB31490, sample SAMN06133419) | mouse gut metagenome | isolation source: Z5_2 | host: mice | place: China: Chengdu | collected 2015-05 ... | reverse complement strand
TCTCATTCTGTTTAGAAAAACCCGCCGGAAAAAGTGCACGGAAAACCGGGACAGGCAATCCCGCTGCTGCCGCCCCCCAAAAAACTCCCTCCCGTGCGTCCGTTTCCGAACACAACGCAGAAAAATAAACCGTTACAGGGTGGTATTCTAATAAATATTATGGTATATTTATTAGAAAGATAAAAAGGAGATAGTTTATGATTTGTCCAAAATGCGGAAGCAATAGAGTTGTAACACAAACATTAACGGATACGGAGGTAACGGAAAAGACAAAAGGGTTTGGCTGTTTTAAGGCATGTATCGGATATCTTCTGTTTAATGTATGGGGGATTCTGTGCGGGTTATGCGGAATGGGAAAAGGAAAAAGAAAGACGACCACCACAACAAAGGTAGTAAATGTATGTCAGGATTGCGGCAATCGATTTTAGAATTCATCAGGACGGTTGGAAACCAAAGCGGCTGTCACCAAATGCCGGAAAGGAGCTTTTTTTATAAAGGAAAGCAGTTTCCGGTATGCGCGAGGTGTACGGGCGTCTTTTTTGGTCATATGACGGCAGTCCTTTTATTTTTATGCCGTAAAAAGGTATCTTTTCCAAAATGCCTTTTCCTGATGGGTATTATGGGATTGGATTGGGGCATACAGGAAGCGGGTATTATGGAATCCACTAATTCCAGGAGACTTGTGACAGGATTCTGCGGTGGATTGGGTTTATTTAGTTTTTATGGATTACTGGTACGTTGGTTGTGGCAATTTTTTATTATAAAATGTTGGAAATATGGGAATCATAAATAAAAGGGATATGGAAATATATGGAATATTAAGAAATTAAATGTAGAAAATCCATGTACAATTGTGGTAAATTATAAATATGTGATTATGAAACATAAGAAAGGGACAAACATGGAAACGAATGCGATGGAAGAACAGAAATTGGCAGACGACAGCAATAAGGTAATATCCCCTATGAGAAGTATCCACATGATACCCATGGATGAAGTAAACGGATTTGAAGTACGTCCGGGTATGTATGAAGTGAACGGGGCGACGGCAATTCCATGCGGGGTGAATTTCACCGTACAGTCTTATTGGGCGACATCCTGTGAGCTGCTTTTGTTCCACAGGCTGGAGGACGAACCTTATGCGGTGATTCCGTTTCCAGAGCATTACAAGATTGGGAAAGTATATTCCATGATTGTTTTCGGGCTTGATATCGAACAGTTTGAGTATGCATACAGGCTGTACGGTTCCAATGACCCGAAAAAAAGCCTGTTTACCGATAAAAGCAAATATCTGCTGGACATATATGCAAAAGCGGTGACCGGACAAAGGGACTGGGGGGTATTAAGCAGGGATACGAACTGTTACCGCGCAAGGGTGGTCAAGGATGATTTTGACTGGGGAAACAGCAGACAGCCTTTGATTCCCATGGAAGATTTGGTTATTTATGAAATGCATGTCAGGGGATTTACAAGACACGGTTCTTCCGGTGTGGAATATCCGGGAACGTTTAAGGGCCTGCAGGAAAAAATCAGTTACCTGAAGGACTTGGGTGTGAACGCCGTGGAGCTTATGCCTGTTTTTGAGTTCGACGAAATGAAGGATTACCGGGAAGTGGACGGAAAAATCGTTATGGACTATTGGGGATATAACACGGTCAGCTTCTTTGCACCGAATACGGGTTATACGGCGGAAGTGGAACATAACCATGAAGGAACGGAATTAAAAAGGCTGATTAAGGAATTGAATGAAAACGGAATCGAGTGTTTCCTCGATGTGGTATTTAACCATACGGCAGAAGGCAATGAGATGGGTTCCTGTTTCTCCTTTAAGGGTTTTGATAACGATATTTATTATATGCTGACGCCGGACGGGCATTATTATAATTTCAGCGGATGCGGCAATACGTTGAATTGTAATCATCCTATGGTACAGTTGATGATTACGGAGTGTTTAAGGTATTGGACTACGGCATACCATATCGACGGGTTTAGGTTTGATTTGGCGACTATACTTGGACGGAATGAAGACGGTTCGCCCATGAGCAATCCCCCATTGTTAAAAAATCTTGCGTTTGACCCTATATTGGGCAACGTAAAACTGATTGCGGAAGCATGGGATGCAGGCGGTTTGTACCAGGTTGGAAGTTTTCCTGCGTGGAACCGTTGGGCGGAATGGAATGGAAGATACAGGGATGATATGAGGGATTTCCTGAAAGGGGATTACGGGATGTCCCATATAGCGGCTAAGAGGATTACGGGCTCGAAAGATCTTTATGACCCGAAGGAAAGGGGCAACAATGCGTCGGTGAATTTCATTACCTGCCATGACGGATTTCCCTTATGGGACCTGTATTCTTATAATACCAAACATAACGAAGCAAACGGATGGAACAATACAGACGGAAGCGACGATAACAGGAGCTGGAACTGCGGTGTGGAAGGGGAAACGGACAATGAGGAAATCCTTACCCTGCGCCGCCGTCTTGTGAAGAATGCGGCTGCCGTACTTATGATGAGCCGGGGAATTCCCATGTTCCTTGCCGGAGATGAATTTGGTAATACCCAGTTCGGCAATAACAATGCATACTGCCAGGATAATGAAATATCATGGCTGGATTGGAACAGACTGGAGGAAAACAGGGATATCTACGAGTTTTTCCGGTATATGATACGGTTCAGAAAGACCCATCCTGTCATAAGGAAAGATATGGGACGCTGTTCTCTTGGTTTTCCTGAAATCCAGGTTGCACATGCCAGTGATAAGAGTAAAATACTCAGGGTGATGTATGCCGGAAGGAAAGAAAAAAACGACGGGGATGATATCGTTTACCTTGCCATTAATACTTTTTGGGAAACCCAGGAATTCCAGCTTCCCATCCTGCCGCCGGGAACGAACTGGTACATGGCAGTGGACACGGGATTTGGGTATCTGCCGGGCGGAATTGCGGAAGAAAAAGATATGGTACTGATAAGCGGCGGAAAAGTGAAAATGATTCCGCGTTCGGTATGCGTATTAATGGTAAAATAACAGAGCGTATGATTCAGGAGGAAGGAAGTGAGTTATTTGCTATATTGTCCGCCGGAAGAAAAGAATAGAAGAAAATAAAAAAGAAAAGGCAGGGAGTAAATTATGGAAAATAATATGGAAAATCAGGGCAGCAGGGAAACTATGGAAGATTACAGCAGGGAGTTGGAAGCGTCTTTCCGTAAAATCGGGGAAGGGGATATAATTTCCGGTACGGTAATTTCCGTAAGCGAGGAAGAAGTAATTTTGGATTTGAATTATTACGCACAGGGTGTAATTAAGGCGGAAGATATGAGTAATGATCCCAAATTTAACCTTTTGGATGAAGTGAAGATAGGGGATACCATGGAAGGTACCGTGGTAAGTACCGATGACGGGGCAGGGAATATCCGTCTTTCCTGCAAGGAAGCAAAAGACGTGCTTTCCTGGGATATTTTAAGGAAATATATGGAGGAAGAAACGGAAATACCGGTGAAGGTCAGCGAAGTGGTAAACGGCGGCGTGATTGCTTATGCGGAAGGAATCCGTGGATTTATCCCCGCTTCCCATTTGTCTTTAAGTTATGTGGAAGATTTGGGCGAGTGGGTGGATAAGCAGCTTACGGTTAAAGTCATTACCGTGGAAGAAGGCAGGAAAAAACTGGTGATGTCCGCAAAAGCGGTGGAAAAGAAAAAAGCGGAAGCGGAAACCAGACATAAGATATCCATGCTGGCTCCTGGAACCATTTTGGAAGGAAAAGTGGAATCGCTGATGCCTTACGGCGCTTTTGTCGCCCTTCCGGAAAAATTAAGCGGACTGGTGCATATTTCCCAAATCAGCCAAAAACGGATTAAAAAGCCTTCGGAAGTGCTTAACGTAGGGGATACCGTAAAAGTCAAAGTACTCAATACCAACGACGGAAAAATTAGTTTAAGCATGAAAGCGGTGGAAGAAGATTCCAAGCCGGATGAAATCAGTGAAAGGGAAGCAGCGGAATACAGTTCACGCGAACAGGTGGGGACTTCACTTGGCGATTTGTTTAAAAAATTAGGTTTATAAAAGAATATAGTTCTTTAAGGTAAGTGAGGGTTCTGTGATGTCAGTGGATAGTGTCAGTGAATGGTTTTTATGCGGGAAGGTGAGGAGAAATTATGGAATCGTATGTGGTATTTAAGGATTTGGCTATTATTATCGTAGCCGCGAAATTCTGCGGAATTCTTGCAAGAAAATGCAAAGCGCCGCAGGTAGTGGGGGAAATCATTGCGGGTCTTATCATTGGTCCCAGTATTTTGGGTTGGGTGAACCAATCCGATTTTTTAGTGCAGATGGCGGAAATAGGGGTAATCCTTTTGATGTTTTCCGCAGGGCTTGAAACGGACTTAAAAGATCTTATGAAGACGGGTCCCATTGCGGCTTTGATTGCCTGTGCGGGTGTGTTTGTTCCGCTTTTTTTCGGGGCGGTGCTTTATATGGCGTTTTACGGTATGTCACCGTGGGGGTCGGAAGGATTTTACAAAGCAGTGTTTGTAGGGACGATTTTGACGGCGACTTCCGTCAGCATTACCGTGGAATCATTGAAAGAGATGGGAAAATTAAAGGGGAAAGTCGGGACGACGATTTTAAGCGCCGCAATTATTGATGATGTTATCGGTATTATCGTACTTACGTTTGTCATTGGTTTTAAGAGTCCCGATTCCAATCCCATGTCGGTGATTGTAAATACGGTTCTGTTTTTCCTGTTTGCCATTGTGGTCGGTTATATCAGTTACAGGATTTTCAAGGAAGTGGATGCCAGGTATCCCCATACAAGACGTATTCCCATTGCGGGTTTGGCATTCTGCCTTGCTATGGCATATATTGCGGAGAAATATTTTGGAATTGCCGATATTACAGGCGCATATGTGGCAGGGATTATCCTTTGTTCCATCAGGGATTCGGAATACATAGCAAAGAAAATGGATACGAACTCTTATATGCTGTTTGGCCCGGTATTTTTTGCCAGTATCGGTTTAAAAACCAATGTGGAAAGCGTAAGTATGGGTATTCTGATTTTTTCCATCGCGTTTGTGGCAGTGGGATTGGTTTCCAAAATCATCGGCTGTGGCCTGATGGCGAGGTTATGCAAATTTGACGGCATTGATTCGTTGAAAATCGGTGTCGGTATGATGACAAGGGGCGAAGTGGCGCTGATTGTTTCCCAAAAAGGACTGACGGCGGGACTATTGACTCCGGTGTATTTTACATCGGTGATTTTACTGATTATTGTATCTTCCATTTCTACCCCGATTATTTTGAAAATTCTGTATGCAAAAGATAAGAAAGAAACGGCGTAAGCTACGCAAAATAATAGCTTTGAAATATTGTATGTAAAGGCGGACGTACGGGAGTACTTTGCGGGATGCGGGCAGCGGGAATGCCTGTTTTGCAAAGTACTCCCGTTAAATCTTTTTTTCTTCTATCTTTTCATTTATTTTTTCGTATACGCCACTCCCACCAAAATAAAGCAAAAGATGACACATATTACAATATTAAAACAAAGCATTTTCCCTTATAATGTAAACAGGAAAAACAGCAGGGAGGTGTTTTTGGATGCGTTATGGGTATTTTGATAATGAGCGGAGGGAATATGTCATTGAGAAAGTGGATTTGCCTACTTCCTGGACAAATTATCTCGGGGTGGAGGATACCTGTGTGGTGGTAAACCATACGGCAGGGGGATACATGTTTTATAAGACGCCGGAATATCACAGGATAACAAGGTTCCGGGGAAACAGCATTCCCATGGACAGGCCGGGACATTATGTGTATCTGCGGGATCATGAAACGCAGGATTACTGGAGTATTTCCTGGCAGCCGGTCGGTAAACCGCTGGAGCAGGCAAATTATACATGCCGCCATGGCATGTCGTATTCCGTTTATGAATATGAATACAATGGGATAAAGGCAAGCCAGAAACTGTCGGTTCCCATGGGGGATGCGGTGGAATTGTGGGATGTCACATTGGAAAATAAAAGTGATAAGGTAAGGAATCTGGGTGTTTTCAGTTATGCGGAGTTTTCTTTCCACCATATTATGATTGATAACCAGAATTTCCAGATGAGCATGTATTGCGCCGGTTCTTCTTATGAGGACGGTATCATTGAGCATGATTTGTTTTATGAAGAATTTGGTTTCCAGTATTTTACGGCAAGTTTTGAACCGGACGGGTATGACTGCTTAAGGGATCAATTTATCGGATTATACCGTACGGAAGATAATCCCATTGCGGTGGAAAACGGAAAATGCTCCGGTTCTGCGGAACTTGGCAATAACCATTGCGCTTCCCTGCAGAAAAATATTGTTTTGCAGCCGGGGGAAAAAGTCCGTATGGTATTTATGCTTGGTGAAGGCAACCGGGATACCGGAAGGAAAATAAGGGATAAATACGGGGATTTCCAAAATGTGGATGCAGCTTATGGGAAACTGCATGATTTTTGGCAGGATAAATTTGATAAGCTGCAGATACGTACCCCCAATGAGGGTATGAATACATTGATTAATACATGGACATTGTACCAGTCGGAAATTAACGTAATGTTTTCCCGCTTTGCATCTTTTATTGAGGTGGGCGGAAGGACAGGGCTTGGCTACCGTGATACGGCGCAGGATGCCATGACGATTCCCCATTCCAATCCGGGAATGTGTAAGAAAAGAATCGTACAGCTTATGAAAGGGCTGGTTTCCGAAGGATACGGGCTGCATCTGTTCCAACCGGAATGGTTTGAGAAAGACAGCGGGTTAAAACCTTTTAAATCCCCTACAGTGGTACCGGAATTTGACAAAAACGATATGATTCACGGATTAAAGGATGCGTGTTCCGACGATGCGCTTTGGCTGGTCAGCGCGGTAGTGGAATATGTAAAGGAAACAGGGGAAACGCAGTTTTTAGAGGAAAAAGTCACCTATGCCGATAAGGGGGAAGATACCGTATACGATCATATGAAGACCATACTCGATTTTTCCGCAAGGCAGGTAGGGGCAAGCGGTATCTGCAAAGGATTGCGGGCGGACTGGAACGACTGCCTGAACCTTGGAGGCGGGGAAAGCGCCATGGTGTCTTTCCTGCATTACTGGGCGTTGCAGAATTTTGTGGAACTGGCTTCTTACTTGGGATATAAGGAGGATGTGGAGAAGTATACGGAATGTGCCAAACGGGTAAAAGAAGCGTGTGACAGGGAACTTTGGGACGGAAAATGGTATATCCGGGGAATCACGAAAAACGGACGGAAAATCGGGACACAGGCTGATAAGGAAGGGAAGGTGCATTTGGAATCCAATGCATGGGCGGTTTTATCCGGTGCGGCGCCGGCAGATAAGGCACTGCAGGCAATGGACAGTGTGGATGAATATTTATATACACAGTATGGGTTATTGTTAAATGCTCCTTCGTATACGGAACCGGATGACGATATCGGTTTTGTGACACGGGTATATCCCGGAATAAAGGAAAACGGGGCGGTATTCTCCCATCCGAATCCGTGGGCATGGGCTGCGGAATGCAAACTCGGAAGGGGCGACAGGGCAATGAAGTTCTATGACGCGATTTGTCCTTACCACCAAAATGACAAAATCGAAATACGGGAGGCGGAACCTTATTCCTATTGCCAGTTTATTATGGGTAAGGAACATACCGCATTTGGCAGGGCAAGACATCCGTTTATGACAGGGTCCGGCGGCTGGTCGTATTTTGCCGCTACCAGATACATACTTGGAATAAGGCCCCAAATGGATTTTCTCGAAATAGATCCCTGCATTCCCGCGCAATGGGAAGGATTTCAGGCGACGAGACAGTGGCGCGGGGCTACTTACCGTATCACGGTGGAAAATCCGGCGAAAGTCATGAAGGGTGTGAAAAAAATCCTGTTGGACCAAAAAGAAGTGGAACGGGTTACTGCGCAGGAAAAGGGGACCGTGCATGAAGTAACCGTAATTATGGGATGAAACATACAGCAAACACGTTTTGGGAAAAGGGAGGTATACTATGGTAACATTTGGAACAGGCGGCTGGAGGGCAATTATCGGAGATGAATTTACAAAAGCCAACATCCGGTTACTTGCAAAGGCAATGTGCAGGAAAATCAAAGCGGAAGGCGTGGAAGAAACCATTGTTATCGGTTATGACCGGAGATTTTTGGCAAAAGAGGCGATGCAGTGGGCAGCGGAGGTGTTTGCAGCCGAAGGGATAAAGTCCCTGTTAATTAACAAATCTTCACCGACGCCGCTTGTCATGTTTTATACAATGAAACATGACCTGCCTTACGGAATGATGGTGACGGCGAGTCATAATCCGGCAATTTATAACGGTATTAAGGTATTTACCAAAGGAGGCAGGGATGCGGATGAGAAACAGACGGCAAATATCGAAGGTTATATCCGTGAGCTGGAACTGGAGATAGCAGAAACCCCCATACAGATTATGGAATACGCCAAAGGGCGGGAGAAAGGGCTGATTCAGGAGATATACCCTTTAAATGAATATTTGGATAACATCATCGATGCCGTGGATATGGGCGCGATCCGGAAAGCAGGGCTTAAGATTGCCCTGGATCCCATGTATGGTGTCAGCGAGACTTCCCTGAAAACCATACTGCTGACGGCAAGGTGTGAAGTGCAGATGATTCACGAAAGACATGATACCCTGTTCGGCGGAAAACTTCCTTCCCCTTCTGCCGCAACCCTGCGGAGTTTACAGACTTTTGTCATCGATGAAAAATGCGATATCGGCCTGGCAACGGACGGGGATGCCGACCGGATTGGAGTAATCGACGATACCGGAAGATTCCTGCATCCCAATGATATACTCGTACTGCTCTATTATTACCTTGTTAAATACAAAGGCTGGAGCGGTTCCGTGGTAAGAAATCTGTCCACTACCCATATGTTGGACAAAGTGGCGGAAAGTTTCGGGCAGAAATGCTATGAGGTTCCGGTAGGGTTCAAATACATATCCGCCAAGATGGCGGAAACCGATGCGGTGATTGGAGGGGAATCCTCCGGCGGTCTTACGGTAAGGGGGCATATCAACGGTAAGGACGGCGTATATGCTGCGGCATTGCTGGTAGAAATGATTGCTGTAACGGGTAAAAAACTGTCGGAAATTTACCGGATGATAGAAGAAGAATGCGGAAGCATCCATATGGAAGAAAGGGATTATAAGTTTACTCATGATAAAAAGGAAGAAATGATGAAAATTCTTATGGAAGAACGGAAAGTACCGGAGCTTCCTTATGAAGTGGAACGGATTTCCTATATGGACGGATGTAAGATTTATTTTAAAAACGGCGGCTGGGTAGTTACCAGGTTTTCCGGTACGGAACCGCTGCTGCGTATCTTCTGTGAAATGCCTGATAAAGAGGATGCGGAAAAGGTAAGCGGTATTTACGAAGAATTTTTAGGGTTAAAATAAGTAGGTCAACAGGCGGTTTTGTGGTATGATATGCCATGAGGCCGTTTGTTCTTTTTAGAAAAGGAAATGGAAAGATATGGAAAAGTTAGTAAACAGGAAAAGTTTAAAATGGAAAATGGTAAGGATGCTGTTGCTTGGGTGGCTGCTTCCGCTTCTGATTCTTACTTTGGGTATGATTTACTTCGTGTCTTCCATGATAAAAAACCAGATTGAAAAAACCATTGTTGTTTCCGCTGATAAAGCGGTGGAAATCTGTGATATGCAGTTCCGGGAAATGGTGGTGGCATCGAAAAACGCTTCTTATAACAATACGATACGCAGCAGTTATCTCCAGCATAAGAAGCAGGGTGATGATGTACGTTATAAGAAGGCAATCAATAATTTTCTGGCACAGCAGTATAAATATGATGCACGCATTTTGTATACGATGCTGTTCTTTTTAGAGGAGCCGGAAGAAATCTATTATACTTATAATACGTATAAGGATAATAATACGGTGAACCAGCCATACCATAGAAAGGATTTTTTCGTGGAAAACGTACAGGAAAAAGTGATTGCCAAAAGCGAAAGCCTGGATACGGGTACGGTACTGATGCAGGAACAGGGACACCTGTATTTGGTAAGGAATCTGGTGGATAATTCCTTTACCCCTTATGCCATGCTTGTCATGGAACTGCGGCAGGAAGATATGCTGGAAAGCCTGAACAGTATATGGGGAATGAAGCATTACGAAATTTATATCGACGGGGACCCCCTATTAAAGAACGGAATGGAAGAACGGTTCCATGGGGAATGGATACGGGAACTGACAGGGGGAAGCGTTTATTACAATAACCATAAGGAAGCGTTTGTTTACCGTGTGGTAAAATGGGAAAACCAGCAGCTTGCGTTTGTGGTGGAACTTGATTCCGGAAGCATCATTGACGAAATGAAGGTGTTAAGATCCGTATTTATCCTGGCATTGTTTTTCATGCTGCTTTTAATTGCCGTTGTGTTCCGGTTTGTCCATGCCAAGGTGACAAATCCCATGACGGAGCTGATTAAGGGCGCAAGGGAAATTGCCCTTGGAAAATACGGGCATCAGGTGGAAATTGAGGAAAGCAGCGATGAATTTGCTTATCTGGATAAGGCGTTTAATACCATGTCGTCGGAATTAAAGTACCAGTTTGAAACCATTTACCAGGAAGAACTGGCATTAAAGGATGCGAACATTAAAGCATTGCAGTCCCAGATTAATCCCCATTTCCTGAATAATACGCTGGAAATCATTAATTGGGAGGCAAGGATGAACGGGAATGATAAAGTAAGCGGCATGATTGAAGCGCTTGCCACCATGCTCAATGCTACCATGAACCGGAAACAGCGGCGTTTTGTCATGCTTTCCGAGGAATTGTCTTATGTGGATGCTTACCTGTACATCATTTCCAGCCGGTACGGGGAGCGGTTCGGGGTTTACCGGGAAATAGACGAAAGCCTTTTGGGCGTATCGGTTCCCATGCTGATTATCCAGCCTATCGTGGAGAATGCGGTGGAACATGGAGTGGAAGAAAATAAAAAAGGGAGCGTTGGCATCAAAATATACGGGGAATCGGACAAACTGTATATTAAAGTAAGCAATGACGGGGCGTTAAAGGAATCGGATAAGGAAAAGATACGCCGTCTGCTGGGAGACGGGGAGGAAAAATTGGACGAATCCCATATCAGCCTTGGTATCCGCAACGTAAACAGAAGATTGAAGATTATTTACGGTATGGAATGCGGTCTGACTATAGAAAGTGACGAAGAAAACAGGACGGTCAGCACAATTATTGTTAAATTGTCACAAGAGAGCAATAATAGTCAATAAATGGCAAGTCTGACAATTATCTTTTTTCCCTTTGTCCGGTATGATAAAGACAGATGAAAACGAACCATCAGAAAAACAAAAACAAAAGTATAGGAGACAAAGGGAGGTAATTGTATGAAGATGAAGAAAGTTATTGCAACCATTTTATCAAGCGCCATGGTATTTTCACTTGCGGCATGCGGAAGCGGAGACAGCGGAAGCACAGGAGGCGCTGCCACAACGGCAACGGAGACGGCAGAAACACAAAAGACAGATACAGGCGAGGAAAAACAGCCGGAAGAGGCGCCGGCAGGCGGAGTGGAACTGGAAGTCATCACCACATTTGCCGGAAACGACGGAAATGCACAGAATTATAAAAAATACTACCAGCAATGGGAAGCGGAAACGGGGAATAAGGTAGTGGATATGTCCGCAACTTCCGACGATACCTTTAAGGTAAGGATAGTAACGGATTTTGAAACCGGATCGGAACCGGATGTACTTTTCTTCTTTAACGGAGCAGATGCAAACAGTTTCATCGAAGCGGGAAAAGTAGTTTCCATAGAGGATATCCGGGCGGAATATCCCGATTATGCATCCAACATGAGCGACGGACGTATACCGGCATCTTTAGTGGATAACAAAACATATGCGGTACCGGTAAACGGAATTTGGGAAGCAATGTTCGTAAATACGGAAGTATTGGATGCGGCAGGGGTTGCAATGCCGGGAGCGGATTACACCTGGCAGCAGTTTGAAGCGGACTGCCAGAAAATCAAAGAAGCAGGTTATACGCCGATTGCGGCAGCGTTAGGGGACATTCCCCATTACTGGTGGGAGTTCGCAATTTTCAACCACACGACGCCGGAAAACCATCTGACCATTCCCGAAAGCGCTTCGGATGAAATCGGACAGGGATGGGTGGCAGCCATGGAAGATATCAAGGCTCTTTATGAAGCAGGATATTTCCCCGATAATACACTTTCCGCAAAGGACGACGAGACATTTGCCATGTTTGTGGACGGAAAGGCAGCATTCTTAATCGACGGTTCCTGGAAAGTAAACGGTATCGTATCTGCCTGCCAGTCCGATCCCGATGATGCATCCACGCTGGACGCGGATAAACTTTCCAAATTTGACGTAACTTATGTACCTGCAAAAGACAGCAGGAAAGCGACGGATTTGCTGGGCGGTCTGACCATGGGTTATTACATCACGAAAAAGGCATGGGATGATCCTGCCAAGAGACAGGCAGCCGTGGACTTCGTATCCTTCATGACATCCGATGAAGTGGTTCCGGCTTTTGCACAGCACGCGGCAAGCGCACTGAAAAATGCACCTGAAGTGGACGAATCCGTATTCAATGAACTGCAGATTAAATCTTTGGAAATGATGGCAGGCTGTACCTCCATTACGGGAGTGGTACAGGATTTGTTCCAGGGCGAGAGCAGGGTACCCACCTTTGACGGTATGCCGGAAATCGTAACCGGAAAAGTAAGCGCAGTGGATGCGGTACAGGAAGGGCTTGACATTTATTACAGTACGAATTAAAAGTACGGATGAAAATGGATAACTGCAAATGACGGGGAATGTTCCCCTGTCGGTAAAAATGCCGGAGATGCATCATCTCCGGCATTCCTAAAAAGAGGGTGTGAATATGGGAGCTAACATTTATAAGAATAAAAAACCATTATTTCTGTTCTTACTTCCGGCATTTATCTTTATGACGGTATTCTTATACTATCCGTTTTTTAAAAATATATTGGACAGTTTCATGCAAATCAAACAGCTTGGAAGGTCGGGGGAAATCTGGAATGAACCGTGGTACTCCAATTACGCGAAACTGTTTACGGATACAAACGTGCGGACGGCTTTAAAAAACACGGTCATCATGACCATTGTGACCATTGTGGGACAGGTAGGGATTGCACTGGTACTTGCATTGATGGTGGATAACATCAGACACGGGGCGAAAGTGTTCCGCACCATGTTTTTCTTCCCCATCGTCGTATCGGCAACTGCCCTCGGTCTTTTGTTTAACCTGATTTTCCTGTATGATACGGGAATGTTAAACCAGCTTCTCTCCGCGCTCGGACGGAAAGAACTGATTGACTGGAAAAGCGAAAATTGGGCGCTGTTTACCATGATGCTTCCGGTTATGTGGCAGTATGTGGGATTCTATTTCGTTATTATCGTGACGGGTTTAAATAATATTTCGGAAGAATTGTATGAAGCTGCGGCAATTGACGGGGCGACAAAGTTAAAAAGGATTTGGTACCTGACGCTTCCACTGCTGCATAACGTACTATGTACCTGCGTGGTGCTGGCAGTGACCGGTGCGTTAAAAGTATTCGACCTTCCGTGGACGATGTTCCCCAAAGGAATGCCGTTAAAATCCACGTTCTTAACGGGTACCTATATGTATTACCAGACAATGAATGTCAAGGATGTGGATTACGGCTCCGCACTTGCGGTTATGATTGTAGTACTGGGTGTGGTTTTATCCAGGATAGTAAATGCAATCTTTAAGGAAAAAGATTATTGATGGGAGGGATAGGAATGAAAAAACGTAAGTTTTCAGTATCCATGTCGGCGGTATATTTCTGTTTGGTTTTTTGGGCAATTACAACAATATATCCGATTTTATGGGTGGTACAGAACTCTTTTAAAGCTAAGAATAAAATATTGGAAAATTCCTTTGCACTTCCGGTGGGGAATCTGTTTACCTTTGCAAACTACCGGAAAGCCTTTGAAAACCTGGATATTTTTAATGCCTATAAAAACAGTATCTTCATTTCCAGTATGGTATGCGTCATTGTAATTTTACTGGCAGGGCTTGCTTCTTTTGCCCTGGTGAGATATCATTTTAAATTGCGGGATACTTTATATATGCTGGTGGTTGCCGGAATGATGTTCCCGGCTTTTGCAACGGTAATCCCGGTACTTACCATGGAGACTTCATGGGGAATTGTCAATACGAAGAACTGGTGGCTGTCCATGCTTTCTGTGATATTGCCCCAGGTGGCGGGAAACCTGTCCTTTGCCATTATCGTCCTGAGCGGTTATATCCGGGGACTGCCCATAGAGTTGGAGGAATCCGCCTTTTTGGAAGGCTGCGGACCGGTTCAGATTTTTTTCAAGGTTATCGTACCGTTGACCAAACCTTCTTTTGCGACGGTGGCAATTTTCTCCTTCCTTTGGAGCTACAACGATTTGTTTACCCAGATGTTTTTCCTGGGAAGGCCGGAGGCCAGACCGATTACGAGGCTTTTGAATGAATTAACTTCCAACGAAGGTACGGATTACGGGCTGATGGCAGCCGCGGTATCCCTGGTGGTTGTTCCCGTAATGGTAGTGTACATATTCCTGCAAAAGTATATTATAAAAGGTATGACGGCAGGTGCCGTAAAAGGGTAAGAACTTCTTTATTTCCGGAGGGATAGTTATGTATAAGGTTGTGATTATTGATGATGAACCTATCATTGCGGAAGGGCTTTCCAAAGCAGTCCATTGGGAAAAATGGGATTGTCAGGTAGTGGCGACGGCGGAAAACGGACAGAGCGGAATTGAAATCATAAAGAGGGAGCATCCTGATATCCTTTTTTCCGATATCAGGATGCCGGGAATGGATGGGCTTTCCATGATAGCTGCGTTAAAATCGGAGCATCCCTATATGCAGATTACCATACTGACGGGCTTCCGCGATTTTGAGTATGCAAGGGAAGCCATCCGTCTTGGCGTGACAAGATTTTTGTTAAAGCCGTCCAAAATGGAAGAACTGGAAGAAGCCGTTGAGGTAATGGTGAAGAACCTGTCCGGGAGAAAGGACGGGGAGGAAGAAGAAAAGAAGGTCGGGGAAGGGGAACCGGAAGAATCCGCCGCCGGCAGTTTCATCGCCCAAAATGCAGTAAAATACATCGAGGAAAATTACATGGAGAAGCTGAAACTGTCGGATGTGGCGGATCAGGTATATGTAAGCCAGTGGCATTTAAGCAAGATTTTAAACCGCCATGTGGAAAAAAGTTTTTCCGATATCTTAAACCATGTGAGGATAGAAAAGGCGAAAGAACTGTTAAAAGAACCCTCCCTGCGGATTGGGGATATCGCGGAGAAGGTTGGCTTTTTGGATATGGCGCATTTCTCAAGGGTATTTAAAAAACAAACCGGTTTTTCCGCCAATGAGTACCGGAACCAAATAAAAAAAGGTCAGCCTGACGGCTAAAAAGGTCAGCCTAGGGCTGACCTTTAATAATGCGTTTGATTTCTAATGTTTCCCGGTCCAAAAGAAGGAAATGCGCTTTTTTGCCTGCCGCGATACTGCCGTAAAGGGCATCCATACCGATGGAACGGCAGGGATTGATGGTGGCTGCGGCAACGGCGGTTTCCAACGGAATCCCCATGGATACGGCGGTAAGCATACACCGGAACAGCGGTGTTACGCTGCCGGCGATGGTTCCGTCCGAAAGCGTTGCCTTATTCTTCCTTACCGTAACTTCCTGTCCTCCGAGGGTGTAAGTGCCGTCCGGTTTGCCCGTGGCACGCATACTGTCGCTGATTAAGATAACCCGCCCTTCAAACAGGCGGAAAGTGGCGCGTACCACCGGAGCGGATATATGCAGCCCGTCACAGATTAATTCCACGTAACAGTCTTTGGTATCGGCTGCCGCCCCAATGACGCCGCTGTCCCTGTGGTGGAAGGGCGGCATGGCATTGTATAAATGGGTGACGTGTTTTGCGCCCGCATCCATTGCCGCTTTTGCGGTGGCGTAATCCGCTTCCGTATGGGCAACGGAAAATGCCACTTTATCCTTGTATCCCTCAATGCAGGAAAGGGAACCGGGAAGCTCCGGTGCCAGGGATACCAGCCTGACCAGTCCGCCTGAAAGGCGTATCCAGCGTTCTACCAATGCGCCGTCAGGGGGAATAATGTACGCCCCGTTCTGCGCCCCTTTCTTTGCCCTGCTGATAAAGGGTCCTTCCATGTGGATGCCGATAAGGTCAGCGTAACGGTTCTCTCCCTGCTCTTTTGCCGCCATGGCGGCAAAAGAAGCCGCTGTCTCACAGATACCGTCCAAAGTTTCCACCGGCATGGTCATCGTGGCGGGACAGATGGAAGTTACGCCGTTTTTTAAACAAAAAGAAGCAATGGCTTCATCGGCTTCCATACTGCCGTCACAGAAATCATATCCGTCGCAGCCATGGAAATGGATGTCGGTGAGACCGGGAATCACATAGCAGCCGGAGGCATCAATGACGGATTCGCTTCCTTCTTCCGGTTGTTTCCCGTTTTCCCTCCGTACCAGTGCGGTTATGATATCATGGTCCGTGCGGATGGAGAGGGGGAGAAACTGGTTATCTTCCGTAAATACCAAACCATTTTGTATGATCATAAATTTCCGTTCCTTTCTGTTTTCCGTTGACTTCCGCGGGCAATGAGCCAAATGCCGTGTATACCGTGGAATTTGCGGAAAATGGAAAACCTGTTTCAGTAAAATTTTCTGGAAGCAAAATTACAGGAGGGAGGCAGCTTCTTTGTCCGCAATGACGGTTACGTCCGGATGGAGCTGCAGTACGGAAGCCGGAACTTTGGGCGTAACCGAACCGCTTAAGGCTTCTTTTACGATACCTGCTTTCGCTTTCCCGCTGACGATGACAAGTATTTTCTTAGCTTTCATGATGGACTGGATTCCCATTGTATAAGCCTGTTTCGGCACTTCATCCATGGAAGAAAAAAACCGTGCGTTAGCTTCTATGGTGCTGGGCGTTAAGTCCACGCAGTGGGTTCCTTTGGCAAAGGCGTCTGCAGGTTCATTAAAGCCGATGTGCCCGTTGTTTCCAAGCCCTAAAAGCTGGAGGTCAATGCCGCCGCAGTTTTCGATAACGGCATCATAGTCCGCACATGCCTTTGTGGCATCCGGTTCCAGACCGTCAGGAACGTAAGTACGGTTTTTGTCGATATTGACATGGTTAAAAAGGTTTGTATCCATAAAATAACGGTAGCTTTGGTCATTTTCCGGTGAAAGTCCTTTGTATTCATCCAAATTGACGCTGGTAACTTTGGAAAAATCCAGGTCTCCCGACTGGTAACGTTTGATTAATTCCCCATAAGTACCCGTGGGGGAAGAACCCGTGGCAAGCCCAAGGACGCAGTCGGGTTTAAGGACAATCTGTGCGGAAATGAAATTTGCCGCGATACGGCTCATTTGTTGGTAGTCTTCTGCTTTGATAATGTTCATGAATCCCTCTCCTTTTTGGTGTTGTGTGGTTTTATGGTTTTAAATCCAGTATAACAGCGGGTGAAGGGGAATACAAGGGGATTTGGGGTTTGGACAAGATAATGAAAAAAGAAACAAAATTTGAAAAATCAGAAAATTTAAGGATTTGTATCGGGATATCCAAAGTGCCGGATTTCTTCACCGTAGCGTTATCGGACGGGAAAAATGGGACGGTCTGCTTTATCTTGGAACCGTGCCCGGTAATTTCCTGAAGGTATTTGACTGGGACGGAGACGGACTGGAATTAAAACCGGGGGAAATCAGCAATGTAAGGCTGGATGAAATGGGATTTATTTTCCAGCAGATGTATATGTTAAAGAATCTGAGTATTTATGATAATATATTGTTACCGGCGTACTGATCCCTTTCCTGCCCCTCCACAGGGAACGGAACCTGGAACAGCCGCAGCATTTCTTTTTGACACTCATACTCCCGCTCTGCAATGAATTCCACAAACTCCCTGTCGTCCCTGTGCGCCCGCTCTAACAGGGACACATAATCCCCCCGCAGGATGGGCGGCACGATTGCGGGCAGGTACCCGTCCTGGATCAGCGCCAGGTTCATAAGGAGCCTTGCCACCCTGCCGTTCCCGTCCTTGAACGGGTGGATGAACACGAACCTTTTGT
>ERZ808054.1065-NODE-1065-length-18177-cov-11.850331_pt1 | contig 18177 bp, 17 predicted proteins | sample MGYA00380201_ERZ808054 | MGnify/ENA primary metagenome ERZ808054 (study PRJEB31490, sample SAMN06133419) | mouse gut metagenome | isolation source: Z5_2 | host: mice | place: China: Chengdu | collected 2015-05 ... | reverse complement strand
CTAAGTACACTTCGTTCCATGCAGGTAACACTTTTGTCAAAGGAAAGCGGCTATATCCCTTCTTACAAGAGAACAGACCTGACGGATGATTTACACAAGGCATTTGGCTTTCATACGGATTATGAATTTATTTCAAAATCAGCCATGCGGAGCATAATAAAAAGTACCAAAACACAAGAAAGGAAAAAATAGCACAAATCGGTTCCACAGAGAAAGTGACTACAGCCAGCATAACTACTGGGTTTGTAGCCACTTTTTGATTTCACAAGTGTCAAACTCGGGACAGTATATCACTACATCCGGGATCTTGCAAGTGAGGAAAAAGTCAGTCTGTGCCTGACAGATTCTGTATATCCAAATCAAGTTTTTCATTCAGATACATTCGGTCTTTTCAAAAATATTTGACAAATGTTGGGGGGGATATGGTAACATGACTATTATGAAAAATGCCAATATACAAAATGATGAGGGGGGTGAAGGTGCGGTGACAGAGGTATCAGTTATAAAAAGGCTGCGAGTGATTTGTGAAATGAAGGAGCTCCGGACGAAAACTATGAGATTTGTAAAGCGGCAGGCATTGTTATGAGTTAGTCGGAAGGAATTGTAAGACATAAAAATAAAGGAAGGAAATGAGGGGGACATCATGATGGTTTGTGAAAAATGCGGAGCGCAGTTGGATGAAGATTGCGTATTTTGTCCAAAATGCGGAAATAAAATAAATGCAAAGAAAAAAGCATATACTGGAAAAATAATCGGAGGCATTCTGCTTCTCGTGATACTGGGAAGCGGTATATTTCTGTATGTATCGGGCCAATACAGAAATATTTTTCCACAGGCGGACAATGCTTCGGAAGAAGCGGCGGCGAATCTGGCGGAGACGCCGGACGGCCGCGGAAATGCAGAAGAAGGCATTGCGGCGGAACCGGAGAAAGCGCAGCAGACGGAGGAAACGGCTGATAAAGCGCCGGAAAGCGCTGCGGAGACTATGGCGGAATCGGAGGCGGAGAAAGAACCCGGTGAAATTGAGAAGTATTTGGACGCCCTTGTTCTGGAGCCCGTTGAAATGACGATGGGAGAGACTTTTCAGGTAGAACTGGAAAAAGAAATACCGGGTGCGGTCTGGACATCTTCGGATGAAACAATCGTACGCTCTTCCGACGGAGAACTCAAGGCCGCCGCGCCGGGTAAGGCGGTCGTTACATTATCCGCCGAGGGGAAAGAATGCTCTTTCGATGTTGCGGTGAATGCTTTTCCGGATATGACGGTGGCTGTTGAACATTCCGTGACGCTGGAATTGAACGATGCGTTTTCCGAGGTACAGTGGGAATCCTCTGCTCCGGAAATCATAGAGGTAAATGAAGGGGTGGTCAGCGCCCTGGCGGCGGGCGCGTCTACCCTTACGGCGTCTGTCGATGGAAAAGAATACTCTTTTGAAGTAGTGGGAACGACGCCTGAAATTACGACGACATCCGTCAGAAAAATCATCGGGAATACGGAACAGGTGTCTGTTCTGGGAACAAACGGAAAAGCGGAATGGAAAAGCGATAATACGGCGATTGCAACGGTCTCCGATACCGGTCTGATTACGGCGGAGCCGACCGGCGCGGGACAGAACACGGTGGTGCATGCCTATATAGACGGTATGGAATTTAAAATCGATGTGGCGGTGGAGCCGATACCGCAGCTATCAAGCACTTATAAGATATATGGGTATCAGAATACTGCGCAATATAAAAATGCCACAATAGCGCTTTGTACGAATGCCAATGAAGTTATGAAAATCAAGTATGAGAAGACCGCTAATGAATGGGATGAGGAATTGTACCTAACCACCGAGGTGCAGGAGGTGCTGAATGTGGCGGACGCGGATTACAGTGACGGCTCTACCTATCCGGTATATCGTGCATATAAGAAAGTAGGGGGGGATGCTGTGGACGACAAAATCCGTACGGATATTTATCTGGTAGGGACCTCGCAGACGGCGGAAGTACTGGTTCAGAGACTTGGCTATTGTCAGGGGGAATTTTATTCGCCGGACTCTGTCGTGACATATGAGCCCTGTGACGGCTACGGAATTATTCATGTGTATTGTGATGAGGTTTATAGTGGTGGTATGGGAGGACAGATAATTGTTACGGTCATGGTTGACGGATATCAATATCAGTTTGCTATAAGCAAGATGGGGGATGGTCATTTTGACTATGCATATAGAGATAGAATTCCGGAAAATTATATGATTGAAGAATGCTCGGTGGATGAAATCGTTACCATACAGAACAGCAATTATTCCGCCGTAGCGTCAAATTTTAAAACCTATAATTCCAACAATGACTGGATGGAAAGAATAGGGACCAAATTTGTTGAGGCTGTGGAAGATGAGGCGATTTCGATGGCCGCGGGCGCTTTGCTGAAATTTATTTTTTAAATAGCGTGTATTATATTTTATAGGAAACAGGGGCATCAGGCCGCCGGGAGAGTGGAAAATCAGAAAGCACTTTCTCCGGCGGCCTTTTTTGAAAGAAAAAAATGTCACATGTCTCCCACGGTCTCCACGCCATGTTACGCGATCCCTGACAGTTCTAATCCGGGAACAGGCACATATACTGATAATACATTACTGGAAAAATTCTTAAAGCGTAAGATTCTTTAACAAAGAAGGGAGAACAAAACATGACAGATAAGGTAATTGAAAACAACCAGGTGACGATAATGGGCGAGATAGCAGGTGATTTTCAGTTCAGTCACGAAATTTTCGGAGAAGGATTCTATATGGTGGATATCAGTGTGGACAGATTGAGCGATTCCACGGATATCATTCCCGTTATGGTATCGGAAAGACTGTTGGATGTGAACGATGATTATAAGGGCATGAAGATCAGCATCGCGGGACAGTTCCGCTCTTATAACAGGCATGAAGAGAAGAAGAATAAATTAGTGCTTTCCGTATTTGCGAGAGAGATTGAATTTGTAGATGATATAGAAGAGAGTGCGAAAACCAATCAGATTTTCCTGGACGGTTATATCTGTAAAGCGCCTATTTACAGGAAAACGCCCCTCGGAAGGGAAATTGCCGATTTGCTGCTGGCGGTCAACAGACCCTATGGAAAATCCGATTACATACCCTGTATCTGCTGGGGAAGGAACGCGCGGTACGCGAGCACCTTTGAGGTGGGCAGCAGATGTGCGGTCTGGGGAAGAATCCAGAGCAGGGAATATATGAAAAAAATCTCCGAAGACCAGCTGGAGCGGCGGACCGCCTATGAAGTTTCGGTCAGCAAACTGGAGATGGTGGAGGAAGATCAGGAATAGGCCGTCATCGGAAAACCTGCGGTTCTGATCGGAATACCGCAGACCGTACGGACAAAAAAGAAAGCGGCAGACAGGAAAGAAGTGATAAAACATTGCGTTTTCGTCATAATTGTGCTATGATTAGCATCAGATTTTACGATGCGGTTATTTTCGAGGTGCAATATGAAAAAAGGAATGATTTATATTTACAGCGGTGAAGGACATGGAAAATCTCCGGCGGCGTACGGCAGGGCTCTTCAGACGGCGTGCCGGGGAGAAGATGTTGTAATTATCCGTTTTTTAAAAGGCAGAGGACTTTCGGACTCGGAGTATGTGAGGCGGCTGGAACCGGAAATCAAGATATTCCGCTTCGAAAAATCAGAGGAAAATTTCAAAAGCCTTTCCGATGAAAGAAAGGCGGAAGAAATCTACAATATTAAGAACGGTTTAAACTTTGCCAAAAAAGTCATGAATACGGGCGAATGCAGTCTGCTGATTCTGGACGAAGTGCTGGAACTGCTGGATATGGATATCCTATCTGTGGAAGAACTGAAAAATTTATTGTTATGTAAACCTGAAGATATGGATATCATTATGACGGGCGCAACTTCGAAAGAAGAGGTTTATGGGCTGGCGGACGAGGTGACGAAGATCGCGACGGCGAACGGACAGGGGCTTCGGAAATAAAGAAGAAAACGCCTGCGGATACTGCGAAATATGACGCGATGCCTTGACAGAAGGCCGGTTCGGTGTTATGATAATTCCAATCGTACATAATAGTTGATAGAGGTTGCATTTTTTATGAGTAATATGTGGATGCGGCAGGCGCAGAAGAAACATTTTGAAAGGAGAAAATGCCGAAAGGGAGAATGACCTGCTTGTTTTTTCTTGGGCATGCAGTTAAGAGCTGCATGACTGTCATCGAATCAGATGGGGCGCTATCCGAATATTTAGAAAGCAAATATTTAGAAAAGTAAAGCTGACTCATTTGGGTCAGCTTTTAGTTTAGGAGGAAAAAGGTATGGCAATTTTTAAAGGAGCAGGAGTTGCAATCGTAACACCGTTTCATGAAGACGGCAGAGTTGATTTTGAGAAATTCGCGGAACTTGTGGAATTTCAGATTCAGAACGGAACGGATGCGATTATCGTATGCGGAACGACCGGAGAGTCTTCTACGCTGACTCATGAAGAACATCTGGAAGTCATTAAATTCTGTGCCGAAACCGTAAAGGGAAGGGTTCCGGTCGTTGCCGGAACGGGTTCAAACTGTACGGAAACGGCGGTTTATCTTTCCACAGAGGCCGAGAAATTCGGGGTGGACGGTCTTTTGCTGGTAACGCCTTATTATAATAAGGCAACGCAGAAAGGGCTGTATGAGCACTATAAAAAAATAGCGGATTCCGTAAAACTTCCCATTATTTTATATAATGTACCGAGCAGGACGGGCTGTAATATCCTGCCGCAGACGGTCGTGAAGCTGTGCAGCGAGGTGCACAACATTGTGGGGGTCAAGGAAGCATGCGGCAATATTTCGCAGATCACGAAGCTGGCATCTCTTGCGCAGGGGAAAATTGATATTTATTCCGGCAACGACGACCAGATCGTTCCGATTCTGGCACTCGGCGGAAAAGGCGTTATTTCCGTGCTGTCCAATGTGGCACCGAAGCAGACGCATGATATTTGCGCGAAGTTTTTTGAGGGAGATGTGGAAGGAAGCTGCAGGGAACAGCTGCGTGCCATCGAGCTGTGCGACGCGCTGTTTTGCGAGGTGAACCCGATTCCCGTAAAGACGGCTCTGGCGATGATGGGCAGATGCGGAGGAACTTTAAGACGGCCGCTTTGCGAAATGGAAGAGGCGAATGCGGAAAAACTGCGTGCTGCGATGAAAAATTACGGCATTCTGTAATCAGACGGGAAAACAGACAATCCGGTTCGAAAACGGAACCGGTTCAGCCGGAATTTGTGCGGAGCGTCGCAGATTCCGTGACGGCAGAGCGAAAACGGATATTTCGCCCGTCTCTTCAGTGTAAGACGTTCCGGAACGGAGGAAAAAATGGATACGATAAAAGTAATCATGCACGGCTGTAACGGGAAGATGGGGCAGACCATCAGCGGCCTGATTGCGGCGGATGAGGGAATAGAGATCGCGGCGGGAATCGATGCTTTCGACGACGGCCATAACGCATATCCCGTTTTTACGGATATCGACAAATGCGATGTTGCGGCGGATGCGCTCATCGATTTCAGCACGGCGGCGGCGGTGGATGCGCTGCTTGACTACTGCGTGGAGAAAAAGCTGCCCTGTGTTCTCTGCACGACGGGGCTTTCCGAGGCGCAGCTTGCCAGAGTAAAGGAGGCCTCCGAAAAAACCGCCGTTTTGAAATCTGCCAATATGTCTCTCGGCATCAATATGTTAATGAAGCTGTTAAAAGAGGCGGCGCCGGTTTTAAGCGGGGCCGGGTTCGATATCGAAATCGTGGAAAAACACCATAACCAGAAAATAGATGCGCCGAGCGGTACGGCTCTGGCACTTGCGGACGTGATCAGGGATGAACTGGATGACGGATATGATTATGTTTATGACAGGAGCGCGAAGCGGGAGAAGAGGAGCCGGAAGGAAATCGGCATCAGTGCGGTCAGAGGCGGCACGATCGTGGGCGACCACGATGTCCTTTTCGCCGGGGCGGATGAAGTCATCACCTTTTCGCACAGGGCTTACTCCAAAGCAGTATTCGGAAAAGGCGCGGTACAGGCGGCTAAATTCCTTGCGGGAAAGCCGGCGGGCCTGTATGATATGAGCGATGTCATAAACACCGGAAAAGGCTCTGTGTGACGCATAGGCCCGGCGGTGTGAACCGCAGGATGGGATAAGCGGAGAGCGGAAAGAAGGAACAGGGAAGGCAGCAGATGGACGTATTAGAACAAAGATACCTGAAAAGTCTGGCGAAGCAGTATCCGACGATCGCGGCGGCTTCGACGGAAATTATCAATTTGCAGGCTATTTTGAGTCTGCCAAAAGGGACGGAACATTTTATTACGGATATTCACGGAGAGTATGAGCAGTTCAATCATGTGCTGAAGAACGGCTCCGGTTCGGTGCGGCGCAAGATCGATGAAGAATTTGGAAATACCCTGAGTAATAAAGATAAAAAGGGACTTGCGACGCTGATTTATTATCCGGAGGAAAAACTGGAAATCGTACTGCGCGAAGAAGACGAGAGCAGCATCGAAGACTGGTATAAAATTACCCTTCACCGTCTGGTACAGATTACGAAGCGCGTTTCTTCCAAATATACCCGTTCCAAAGTCAGAAAGGCGCTTCCGCCGGATTTTGCCTACATTATCGAAGAGCTGATTACGGAAAAAACGGAGATTCAGGATAAGGAAGCATATTATAATGAAATTATTCATACGATCATCCGAATCGGAAGGGCGCCGGAGTTTATTACGGCGCTCAGCAACCTGATTCAGAACCTTGTGATCGACCATCTGCATATCGTCGGCGACATTTATGACAGAGGGCCCGGGCCGTATGTGATTATGGATACGCTGCAGCGCTATCATTCCGTCGATGTACAGTGGGGCAACCATGACGTCGTATGGATGGGGGCGGCGAGCGGCCATCTGGCCTGTATCGCAAACGTTATCCGGATGGCGGCCAGGTACGGGAATCTGGATACGCTGGAAGAAGGCTACGGCATCAATCTGATACCGCTTGCCACGTTTGCGATGGAAACTTACAGGGATACGGATTGCAGCGCTTTTGCCATTAAATATAACACCCAGTATGATACGAAAGATTTGAGCCTTGACATGAAAATGCACAAGGCCGTCGCCATTCTGCAGTTTAAGCTGGAGGGGCAGCTGATCATGCGCAGACCGGAATTTGGCATGAAGGACAGACTGCTTTTGCACCATGTGGACTATGATAAAAAAACGGTGACGATCGACGGGAAAGCGTATCATATGCGGGATGTGGATTTCCCGACCATAAACAGGGAACGGCCCTATGAACTGAGCGCGGAAGAAGAACAGGTAATGGAACGCCTGCGCCAGGCTTTTGTCAAATGCGAAAAACTGCAGAAACATGTCCGTTTTCTGTTTTCGAAAGGAAGCCTTTATAAAGTATATAATTCCAACCTGCTCTATCACGGCTGTATGCCGATGGATGAAGAAGGAAATTTCAGGAAAGTAAATGTCTACGGGGAGGAGTACAGCGGAAAGGCGCTTTACGATGTTCTGGAGCAGTACGCCCGCAAGGGATATTATGTTCATGACGATTTACAGGAAAAGCTGAAAGGACAGGATATACTATGGTATATCTGGGCCGGCCCCAACTCTCCGGTTTTCGGAAAGGACAAGATGGCGACCTTCGAGCGTTATTTTGTGGAAGAAAAAGAACTGCATGCGGAAACGAAAAACAGTTATTACAGGCTGCTCGACAGGGAAGATATCATCAATAAAATTCTGGTGGAATTTGGGCTGGATACCGAAAAGTCCCATATCGTGAACGGACATGTTCCGGTGGAACTGAAAAAAGGGGAGTCTCCCGTAAAATGCGGCGGCAAACTGCTCATTATTGACGGCGGTTTTTCCAAAGCATATCAGGACAAAACGGGCATCGCAGGCTATACGCTGGTAGCAAATTCGCACGGCATGCTGCTTGTGGCGCATGAGCTTTTTGAGTCGACGGAATCGGCAATTATCAATGAGTCGGATATTATTTCGGACACGATTATTCTGGAAACGAGTATGAGACGCCAGAAGATTGCGGATACGGATATCGGTGCGGAGCTGCGGGAAAGCATCCATCAGCTGGAAGAGCTGTTAAAAGCGTATCGGGACGGGACGATTATAGAGAAATTCTGACAAAGAAGATTTGCTGAGCAAATCTTCTTTGTCAGAGGCAGTTCTGCCCCGAGCATTTCTTTCATTGAAAAAACATCTGTTACCGGTTCATGGTTGTTCTGGAAGAGCCGGCGCCTGTCCTTGAGCTTGTGCTGTTTATGCTCGTACCACGCTGCGTTGTGTTGTTTGCGGTGGTATTTCCGTTGTTTGTGTTATCGTTGTTGTCATTGCCGGTCAGATCGTCCACTACATCTCCAACGCCGTCAGCCACATCGTCAACGGCATTGCCGATCGCGTTTCCGGTGTCATCGACAGCATCTCCGACTGCATTTCCGGCATCGCCCAGCACGGAATCGTTTCCGTCCGCATTGGTATCGCCGTTTGTAACGGAATTAACGTTACTGTCTGTGTCATTTCCGGTGCCATTGGTATCACTGTTTCCGACTATGCTGTCATTTCCGTTTGTGCTGCCGGTTCCTGTGGTATTATCGGCTGTTCCATTGCTGCCGGTATTCATATCGTTTGTTCCGTTATTGTCCGCGTTGTTCGTGCCGGCTGCATTGTCTGCCGTGCCGGTGTCTGCCGTGGAATTATTCATATCCGTATTATCCGCAGTATCATTTCTTCTGCCGCAGGCGGCCATCATGGACATTGTCAGAACCATAAGAGAAACAAATAACAATGTTTTTATTTTTTTCATGATTTCACTCCTTTACTGAATATAGTTTCCTGATGGAACCAAACAGAAAGTAAGGCTTTCTGCTCCTATGTTATTATGTCAGTTCGAAACTAAAATATTCGCGCGAGAAAGGATGGAGACGGAGGATTAATATGGAATTTCGACCATGTATTGATATTCATAACGGCTGTGTGAAGCAGATTGTAGGCAGCAGCCTGAAAGACGCGTCGGATGCGGCGGCAGAAAACTTTATCGCCGGAAAGGATGCGGCGTACTACGCATGCCTTTATAAGGAACATCACATAAAAAACGGGCATGTTATTATGCTGAATCATCGTCAGAGTGATTATTATGAGGCCACGAAAGAACAGGCGTTAAAGGCTCTTGCGGCTTATCCGGGCGGTTTACAGGCCGGCGGCGGGATTACGCCGGAAAATGCGGCGCAGTATCTTGAGGCCGGCGCGTCGCATGTGATCGTGACTTCCTATGTGTTCCGCGACGGACGTATTGATTTTGAAAATCTGCATAAACTGATGAAAGAAACCGGAAAAGAAAAACTGGTGCTGGACCTGAGCTGTCGATTGAAAAATGAAAGTTACTATATTGTAACCGACAGATGGCAGAAGTATACGGATGTTATTTTGAACCATAAAACGCTGGATGAACTTTCTTCCTATTGTAATGAATTTCTGATTCATGCGGTGGATGTGGAGGGAAAAGCACAGGGCATCGAAACGGGACTGGTGGAAATGCTCGGCGCATGGAACGGGATTCCCGTCACCTATGCGGGAGGCGTTCATACCTTTGAGGATCTGCGTAAACTAAGGGAGATCGGAGGCGGCAGGATTCATGTGACGATCGGCAGCGCGCTCGATCTGTTCGGAGGGCCGATGAAATTTGAAGATATTCTGGAATTTGTCCGCTGAGGGCGGAGGATTTCGGATGATGAAACAAAACAAAAGAGCCTGTCCTGGACAGGCTCTTAATTAATCCGTTATGACAATGATGCAAGTTCTAAATAAATGTAACATTTGTATTTAAAAAAGGCACATCGTAATACTGATTAAGTTCACGCAGCGTAAGCCATATTCAAAAGCGGTTCAAACGTCTGCTGTTTTGATTCTTACTGCTGTATGTTGTGTAACCTGGCAGATTATAACTTTGTTACGTTGACTGCCTGAGGTCCTTTTTCGCCATTCACTACTTCATACTCAACGGCTGCGCCCTCTTCAAGGGATTTGAAGCCTTCCATGTTAAGTCCTGAATAATGAACGAAAACGTCGTTACCCTGCTCATCAGAAATGAAGCCGTAACCTTTTTGGTTGTTAAACCATTTTACTGTACCTTTGTTCATCGTAGATACCTCCAAAATATTAAAAAATCTATTGTTCTGACAACAATCATAGGATAACACAAGTAATGGAAAATGTAAAGACTTCTTTTAAATTCTTTTTTCTGTTTTGCCATTTTTTTCACAATCTTTGTGCAGCCGTTCCATTACAAGATCATAACCGTCGTTTCCGTAATTCAGGGAACGATTGACCCTGCTGATTGTAGCGGTGGAAGCCCCCGTTTTTTCTGCGATCTCCTGATATGTTCTGTGATTTCTCAGCATAGAAGCGACTTCATATCTCTGTGAAAGAGAAAGAAGCTCGTTGACGGTGCACAGATCTTCAAAAAAATCATAGCATTCTTCTTTGGTCTTCAGACAGAGAACCGCCTCAAATAAATGGTCTACGGAATCGCTTTTAATCTTTTTGTTCATACTGGGTACCATGCCTTTCCCTCAATCTGCGATATTTGAGCCCTTTCCCTCGGTCCGCGGCATTACGCCAGGCATCAGAATAAGTCTTTTTTAGTAAGCATAATATACCATATCCTGATTTTAATGTAAAGATGATCTCTGAATTTGGAATGTAAAAGACTTGTCATGTAGTAATAAAAACTATATAATATGCTGTAAGAGATTATGGAACCAAAACAGAGTATGGAGATCATGACAGGTAATAAAGCCATATGCGCTATGGCTATCAGAAAGGCAGCGGGAAGCAATGACGATTAAGACGGAAGATTTACTGAACAGCATTCTGGACAGTCTGGACAGAATCACTTATATCAAGGCCGAAGACATTCCGAATATCGATCTGTATATGGACCAGGTGACGACCTTTATGGAGTCCCGCCTGAAAAGAACGACAAGAAATCCGGGAGAAGACAAGATTCTGACCAAAACAATGATTAACAATTATGCCAAAAACGATCTGCTGCCGCCTCCCTTTAAGAAAAAATATTCCAGGGAACATGTCATGCTTCTGGTATTCATATATTATTACAAGGGCATTTTGTCCATCAATGATATACAGGAGCTGTTAGAGCCGATCACCAGGCAGTTTTTCGGTTCGAAGGATGCGTTTAATCTGGAAACGATTTATGAGACGGCTTTCGGCCTGGAACAGGGCCAGATCGATGCGCTGAAAAAAGATATTACGGAGAAATTCCAGACGGCCAAAGGCACCTTTTTGGATGCGCCGGAAGAAAGCCAGGAGTTTTTACAGGTTTTTTCCTTTATTTGCATGCTTGGTTTTGACGTGTATCTGAAAAAACTGCTGATCGAAAAAATGATAGACAGTTTCCACGACGACAGACGGCGCGATTTAAGGGCAAAAGAACCGAAGGCGAGGGAAGCAAAGGAACCGAAGGCGTGAGAGAAGGCCGGAAGCGCGAAAGAAGCGGAGAAACAGAAAATGCAGGATACCGGAGACCGGCAGCCTGCATTTTTATTGTTAGAAATTGCTGTAATTGAAGCGGACTTCAGACAAGAATTTATATCCGGTCCGTTATTTGCCCGCAGCCTTCGAGGCAAAATCGGTGTTCACAAGATCTTCATAAGGCACGCGCTTTTGCAACTCTCCGGCTTCGTCCAGAATGTTCTGGAGAAGCGTGAAACTGTCTTCCTCAAAGATCAGGTCGGATTTCCATGTTTCCTGCGCGGCGTAGCGTTCGACAATGGTCGTGATGGTTTCCAGATCCGTTTCCGCAAACTGAGGTTTTATGACTTCTGCGATTTCTTCAGCGGAATGTGTCCGGACATAGTCCATGCCTTTTTGCAGCGCATTGGTAAAGGACTGGATGACTTCCGGGTTTTCCTCTATATAGCTTTTTTTGGCGGAAAAAGCGGTATAGGGAACATAGCCGGAGTCCTCGCCGAGAGAAGCAACCACATAGCCGTCGCCTTTGGCTTCAAGCGAGGTGGCATGCGGTTCAAATTCTACCGTAAAATCCCCCTGGCCGCCGGAGAAAGCTGCTGCGGTCGAACCGAAGTCGATGCTTTGATCGATAGACAGGTCGGCGGCCGGGTCGATGCCGTTCTTTTTCAGAATGTATTCAAATACCATTTCGGGCATACCGCCAGTCTGCCCTAGCATGATGAACATTTTTTCCACACTCGTCAATTTCTCTCTGGAAGCCACGATTCTGTATGGATAATGGTAGATTCCTGTCTTTTCCACCAGCCCTAGGTCAAGCAAATGTTCCATGTAGGTGGTAAACTTCTTCTTGTGCATGGGATAACCCATATCTTTCAGGCTTTCCGCCAGGAATCTCACAGATGTAAAACCTGTCTCATCCTTTTTCAGAAGCCGGATTGCCTCTATCATCATGGTCAGCTTCAGATTCTCCTTGTGGGCTTTGAAATCGTAGGCCGCCAGATTGCCGAGACCGTGTTTCAAATAGATGTCAACATTTCCGTCTTTATCTACAATGATTCTTTCAACGAGAACCTCAATGTCCGTCCGGGTCAAACCTTTTTGCTCCAGCACCTCATTTAAAATATCCAATGCGGTTTGCAAATTAGGTTTGATTGCTGCAGTGGGGATATGAGGCTCCTTCGTCAAATCTTGCAGCGTTTTTTCAATGGCAGAAATACGTTCCATTTTTTCGGTCTGTAAAGAGGCATATGTTTCATTGATAATTTCCGCCATCCCCGGATTTGTCGTGAGTTCCTTTACCTTTTGAGTAATCAGTGTTTTCAGCTCTTTCTTGATTTTTTCCAGCTCGTTCTCCAGTCTCTGCAGGCTGTCGTCTGCGGAGTAAGTAGGAGCCTTTAAATTTGACAGGTCGAAATTCTGTATGATGTCTGCCAGAGAGTCACGGCAAAGGGTAAGATATTTAACCAAAGCGTCCATCAAGGTTTCTTCTGTCACCAGATGGGCATATTCACAAAACTGCTTTCCCTTTTTGTTGTAGGTGCCGCACACATAATATTTCCCACGGTTCGGGCGGTTGATTGCAGTCAGCTTCATGCCGCAGTCCTTACAGTACAGACACCCGGAAAAGAGGTTGATGTGTTTCCTCTGGCCCCGGTACTGGCTGTGATGGCGGCTGTCCTTCACCTCAAAGAGCAGCTTCATGGTATCGTCATCAAATATTTTCGGGTGGTGGTCCGGGAAAACATATTGCTGATCTCTGGAAATCTTTTTGTCTTTTCCGTTGATGGTCATTCTCTCTCTTTTGTGGGTTCGGAGTACGCCGTTATGATAATCATTAAAGAGAGTATCTTTCACCATACCGTAACTCCACATATAAGCAACTTCCCGGTGATAGGACAGCCCCAAAGCCTGGAATCGCTCCTTTTGCAGCATGGTAGGCGTAGGGACGCCCCGGTCTGAAAGGATTTCCGCAATCTTTCGTATGCCGTTTCCTTCCAGATAAAGGTCTTTTTCAAGGTTCAGGATGGCGGCGGCTTCTTCATCAATTAAAACCATCTGCTTGTTCAGTGGGTGCCTTGTGTAACCGAATGGGGGAGCGCATTTTAAGGTGCCGTTTTCCTGCTCCATTTTCTTGATTCGTTTTACCTTTCGGCTCGTGTTCTTTACATGGCGTTCATTATCCCATGTTTTGATTCCTATAATATCATCATCAGAGTAGAGCGAATCATAATTGTCATCAATCAAAATCACACGCTTTCCCTGTTCTTCCATTTCTTCGAGAAAAAGCAGTACCTTCGCATTGTGCCGTCCGATTCGAGAAAGGTCTTTCGCCACGATTACATCTATGGAGCCGAGATTGGCCATCATGTTCTGAAACTGGGGACGGTTGAAGGAATAACCGGAAATGCCGTCGTCCTCGTAGATATGGCGTACAATCATATTGTTTTCTTCTGCGTATTTCTGGATAATCAGTTTCTGGTTTTCGATAGAGGAATAATTTCTCTTATTATCGTCTCTGGAGAGGCGCACATAACCGTCTATCATTGTGGGAGTATGGATTGCTGTCATCATAAAAATCGTCCTCCTTATCTTGCTTTCTACCTATATTTTACCATATAGGCAGGATAACACAATGTTGTCGCCGGTCAGTGAAAATGGTTGCGAACCACATCCCGCAATCCATTTTCCATTGCCTGATTGCCCTCGATAATGGTAACGACCAGATACCCCCGTCTGCTAAGAGCTTCCTTTTTCCTTGCGATTTCATAACTATCAGAATCCTTTTTTTGAAGTAAGTAGCAAACCTCCTTTTGCTTTCCTATGACAATCACCTCAAATGCTTGCTTCATACTATTGTATGAAAAGTCAGGCTTATCCTATACTGTAGCATTTTCAATATAGCAGCATAATGTCAATGGTAGAAACGTATTTTCAAACAGGGCGTTAATGGCTCTGTGGTGTTAGTTTGAATCTTATCGCTTATTGTCCTCCTTTGGACGCAAAAAAGGCGCATGGTTTACAATCTACTGCTCCATGCGCCTTTACGCTGTTATTTTGATATGAAACGGTTTTCTGCTTATACCAACTGCACAACCTCACGCTGTAAATCCTTAACGAAATCAAGCGATAGCTCTGTGTAATCCGCTATGTCCTCCAATGACATTTTCCCTGCCTTAATCATACGAACAGCCGTCTTTTTTGCTTTTTCTTGTTCAGCTTCATAGCGTTCACTTTTGATATAAGACTTTATCACTTCTTCCTCGTCAAACAAACTCATCATAATTGACACAACCTCCTTTTCCCTGTCAAGCAAGTATTCCCTTAGTATATTTTTATTTTTACAGATACGAATTGTTTCGGTAACGGTTTTTCTTGTTCTGCCGTAAAGCTTCATCTGTTCATTATACACTTTACAGAAAATAATATACTGATTGATTATGCTGTCCGTATCATTTTCGCAAATAACTTGAACCTTTACATCAACAGCAGTATCAACTCCGTCAAAAAATTCCTTTGATAAGGATATTGTATCAGGAATGTTTTTTCGGTCACCTGTGTAAATTACATACAGTTCGGGTTTTGGCATTTTTACTTTCTTGCTCTTGTATAGATTTTGATTGGTACGCTCAAAATAATCATGATATGTCTGCGCAAGATATAACAACGCTCTAATAATAATATTCAACGTCCATAATGATTGCGCTTCTAACAGAATCATAAATTTTTCCCCTAAAAGGAAACCTAAATCATTATAAATCCCGTCAGTCAGAACATTTTTAATCGTAATGTCTGTTAGTTCATTCTCGGTAGCTGTTTTATCTTCTGGGTGGAGTGCCCTATATAATTGAAACAGATATTTTTTAATCTTAAATAAGTCAGAAAATACACTGTCCTTGATGGTATATTTAGCGATTGTTTCTTCTTCGGGTACGATCTGCTTTGTATCGTCCTGCACTTTAACACCTCGATATCTAAAAATTTATGACACAAGATACAAGATATCCCGCTCCTGCCACACTTCAATTATACAAAAAAACTTCTGTCTTTACAATAAAATTCATATTAAATTTGTTTCGCTGAAATGCTGCGTGACATGATCCTCAGACATAAATCCCTCTGATGTGTTCCCATGTACCATCGTGGCTGGGCATACCGCCCGCCCTGCCGCCAAGCACTTCGTTTCCTTTTAAATCCGAGAGCTTAAAATCATCCGTTTTCTCACGCGCGGCAATAAAGTTTCCGGCACGCTGCGTCAATTGGGCAAAATTCACAACAGCGTCCTGGGCGCCTTCGTTATAAGTATACACTGTCGTCTCCGGCCCCATAAATCCAATGTCCGCTTCGCCGGATAATACGGCAGCCATCACCTTATCCGCGCCAAACCCAGTTACCAGATGAAGGTCAATGCCTTCCTCCTCAAAATAGCCGTTTTCGATCGCAACGTACATTGGCGCATAAAAAATAGAGTGCGCGACTTCATTTAAAGTAATTTTTGTTTCCTTCGTGACTTTCTGGACACCAGAGTTTTTGGAAGTGTCTTTTTTCCCGCAGCCGGCAAGCATACAGACAGCCAGTACAGGGATGGTCAGCAGTGCAAGGAACTGTCTTTTCAGATTCATAAAAGACCCCTGAATGTGGATTTGATAATAGTATACTATGGAAATGGGAAAGTGTGCATTCTGTCAGCTTTTATAATCTTTTCTTACGATTTTTATAAGAATAAAGACAGATAATTTACACGGAAAACGAAACATGCTAAAGTGGTAGCACAGCAGAGAAAACTGCAAATGCGATGGTATCACTCAGAAAGGATATTGCTTATGGATACGGAAAAAATAGAGCCAGGAACAAGAGACGCAGAAACAAGCAGCACAGAAAAAAGAAAAACGAAGCAGGAAATCATGCAGAAAAAACATACAAGATGGTTTGTTATCGTAGGTATTTTGTTTGCAGCAGCGGCGGCGGTGTGCGTATATGCCGCGGACAGGAACAGGTATGACTTTGAAAAATCGTTTTTTCAGGTGGTTGACCAATATGATACCAGAAGCTACACCATGAAAGAACTGCATGAGATCTATGCGCAGGAGCATTTCTTAGATCGCCTTGTGGAATTTAACAGGGAATTAAATAAACAGCAGGAGGAATTTCAGTTTGTGGAGTTGGGCGTACAGCCGATCGAGCTGGTCGGCCACTGGGACAAACCCGAGAGGCTGGCGAACGGATATGGGCATAAAGACCTGAGAAACCAGAAGGTAGAATTTGAAGGAGAACAGATCGAGCTTACACCCGTAGATGGCTTTCAGATTGCAAAGCAAAGCCAGGCTCTGCTGTTTGGCAGGGAACTGCTGCCGGAGGAGGCGTTCGTGCAGAATAAGGATATTGTGCCGCTGGTGCTTGGATATGATTTTCAGCAGTATTATAAGGTGGGCGATACGATTCCATTTTTATATCTGGATAAGCGATGGACAGGGAAGGTTGCTGGCTTCTTAAATAAGGAAGAAAAAATAAAAATGGATGAATTTAATGTCTATCCACTGGATTGCGCAATGGTAATGCCGTTTTTTGACGAGATAGATCAGGACGCCGGCGCGTATTATGACAGGAAGTTTTGGACGCAGTATTTATGCATGAAAAACTGGGGATTTTTAAAGCTGAAAAGGAAAGAAGATTATAAGGAAGGCAAACGATATATTGAAAAGCTGGCTGAGAAATATAGTCTGGATTATACGCTGCTGAGAGGGTATTAATACGTATTAGGTTTCTGATACAGCAGCTTTGTGCGTTTCTCTGTCCGCCAATCCCCTCTCCCAGCGTCCGCACATGCGCAAAACGCAGCACTTGACCGAGTTTGTTTCCAAATAGAAAATACATTTCCGTTTTTCTTTTAGAAAATTGTTATAAAAAGATTGGTTGATTTTACTTTTGGAAATGTATATACTATAAAAAAGAAATCGCCGAAAGGAGGAATTTTATGCCTCAAGAATTAGACACAATCTTAAAAAGATATGTAGATGATGTACACGGGCTTTATGGAAGCTTATTAAAATCGGTGATCTTGTATGGCTCTTATGCGAGAGGAGATTTTAGGCTGGATTCAGATATAGATATTATGATACTGGTGGACTTGTCTGATGAAGAAATCAGAAAAAAAGGACATGTCCTTTCTGATATAACATTTGACTATAATTTTGATTCCGATTTACACATAATGCCAATTGTCAAAAATGCAGGGCATTTTAATAAATGGATAAGAGCATATCCTTTTTATAATAATATAAAAAAAGAAGGAGTAGAACTATATGCAGCCTGATTTGGATGATATGGGTGGTGCAAAAGAATTAGCTTTTTATAGGATCGGTGCTGCGAAGGAGGATTTGGAAGCTGCTGAAATAAATTTTCAAAGCGGTCATTACAGATCGTCTAATAACAGAGCTTACTATGCAGTATTTAGAGCAATATCAGCTTGTCTTGCACTGGAGTTTAAAGCATATAAGCATCATTCGCAAGTGATAGGAAATTTTAATAAAGATTTCGTACATACAGGAATTTTTCCAAAAGAAATTAGCAGAAAAATTAGCAGGACTCAGGAAGTACGTCATTCCAGTGATTATGATGATTTTTATATCGTTTCTGTTGAGGATGCTAAGGAACAGT
>ERZ808054.1064-NODE-1064-length-18194-cov-4.688690_pt1 | contig 18194 bp, 16 predicted proteins | sample MGYA00380201_ERZ808054 | MGnify/ENA primary metagenome ERZ808054 (study PRJEB31490, sample SAMN06133419) | mouse gut metagenome | isolation source: Z5_2 | host: mice | place: China: Chengdu | collected 2015-05 ... | reverse complement strand
CAGGCAATCCCGCTGCCGCCGCCCCCCAAAAAACTCCCTCCCGTGCTGGGTAGAGTAAAAAGGAATGCTATGATACGGCATTATATTTTTTTGATAACCAGCAAAAGCCGGGAGTGGAACCCCATGCCCGTTTAGCGCCTGCTTCCCTGTGCTTCCCCTGCCGGCATCTGTTCAAAACCTGTTTCAGAAATGAACCGACCCCCAAAAGTTAGACCAAAAATCTAACGATTGGAGGTCGGTTTATTTATGGCAAAATATAGTTTTGGATTAAAGAAAAAAATTGTGCTTGAGCACATGGATACGGGTATTGGTTCAAAATTATTAGCAAAAAAATATGGCATCAAAAGCCCAAGACAGATTCGGCAATGGATTCATACTTATAATGAAATTGGCGGTGAAGGTTTAAAAAGGAGCAGGAAAAACCAAAACTATTCTTTTGAATTCAAACTTTATATGGTAAAATCTTATTTATCAAATGAGGTTTCCTATGAAGAATTGGCACTGGCAAATGGAATCACCAATTACACTATGCTGGGCAGATGGGTTGAAGCATTTCGGACTGCCGGTCCAGACGGGTTAAGACCCCGTAAGAAAGGACGGAAAAAAACATTGGATAAGCCTGCTGAAAAGAACAGCACCCAGCCTGTTGACGAAAATACTGCGGATACGGGCGCTGGGCGTATGAAAGAGTTGGAAGATGAACTTCTTAAGTTAAGAATAGAGAATGCATTTTTAAAAGAACTGGGGAGACTGCGTTTAGAGGACGAAGCAAAAATGAGAGAACGGCCCGGATCATCAGCAGTCTCCGGAGACAGTTCAAATTAAAAGACCTTCTCTCACATACCGGTATGCCAAAGGCAACATATATGTATTGGCAAAAAAGATTTGACAGGGAAAACCCTGATAAAGAACTTGAAGAAAAAATCCTTGAAATCAGGAAGCATAATAAGGATTACGGCTACCGCCGTATACTTGGGGAACTCCGTAACCGAAATACAGTTGTCAACAAGAAAAAAGTTCAGCGCATTACGCAAAAACTGGGATTACAGGTTACTTCATTTACACGGAAAAGCAGAAAGTACAGTTCTTACAGGGGCAAAACCGGAACGGTTGCACCCAATAGAATCCATAGACGTTTCCATACGCGCATTCCCCATCAGAAAATCACCACTGATACGACCGGATTTAAATACTACGAAGTGGATTCCAAAGGACATATGACTATGCACAGGTTATACCTGGACCCTTTTATGGATATGTGTAACGGCGAAATACTAAGTTTTGGCATAGATAAACGTCCCTGTGCCGAAAATGTAATGGGTGCATTGGAAAAAGCAATAGCGGCCACATCAGATTGCCCTTACCGCAGGACTTTTCATTCCGACCAGGGGTGGGCTTACCAGATGAAGGCCTATTCACGCCGCCTGAAAGAAGAACGGATTTTTCAAAGCATGTCGCGGAAAGGAAATTGTCATGATAACTCAGTAATGGAAAACTTTTTTGGCCTGCTTAAGCAAGAAATATATTACGGAGTAGCGTACTACGGTTACGAAGAACTGAAATCGGAAATTGAGCGGTATGTAAAATACTATAATGAACACCGAATTAAAGAGAAACTAGGATGGATGAGTCCTGTACAGTACAGGCTCAGCCTCTTGGCTGCATAAAAAATGCGTGGCAGACAAAAATTCTACTACGCAAAAAAAGTCAAACTTTTTGGGGTCACATCAAAAATGGGCTATTTCTAATTGTGCCCAGCGGTCAGAAACTGACGGCTGGACACAATAAGAAAAAGCACCATTTTTTGAAACAGGTTTTAAACAGATGCCGACAGGGGAAACACAGGGAAGCAGGCGCTAAACGGGCATGGGGTTCCGCTCCCGGCTTTTGCTGGTTATCAAAAAATGTAATGCCGTATCATAGCATTCCTTTTTACTCTACCCAGCACGGGAGGGAGTTTTTTGCGGGGCGGCGGCAGGGGTATTGCCTGTCCCGGATTTTCCGTGCTTCGTTTTCGGCGGAAGTTTCTTAGCAGAATGTATATACTTAAGGGAACACCGTTCATAAAATGAACGGTTGTGCATGGATGCACGGTTTAGCCCGATGCGGCAAGGATGCCGCTTGAGGGCGTCCCGCAGCATATGAAAACTTATGCCATTCTGCTTAGAAACTCCCAGCCGAAAAAAGTGCACGGAAAACCGGGACAGGCAATACCCCTGCCGCCGCCCCGCAAAAAACTCCCTCCCGTGCGTCCGCCCATCAGCATAACATTTCAGCCTGAACTGTTGCGTTCCGCTTATACCTTAAACCGGTTCACACTCTCCATCAGCACTTTTACCTTGTCTTCCAAATCCTTAATGATTACGTTGGAATCATCCACCACATCCGACAATTCCACGGTCATTGCCGACGTTTCCTGTGCTGCCGCGGCATTATCCTGCGCCAGACGGTTCAGTTCGGAAAGGGAATGCGTCACGTTCACCCTCTGCCTGTCCATTTCTTCCGTCATGGTTTCAATGGATTGGACGGAAACCACGCAGTTCTCCAGTTCTTTAAACAACTGGTTGAATTTATCCTGGGTTTCCGACAGGGATGTCACTTGGACATCCACGGAAGCATTGATTTCCTGCATCACGTTTACGGACTGGGAAGCATTCGCTAACAGTTCGTTTACCACCCGGTTGATTTCTTCCACGGATGATGCGGACTGGTGGGCAAGTTTGGCGATTTCGTCGGCGACTACCGTGAATCCCCTGCCAAGTTCCCCTGCCCTTGCCGCCTCTATGCTGGCATTGAGGGCAAGCAGCCCCGTCTGGTCCGAAATCTCGTTAATCAGGTTCGCCGCTCCCTGAATCTGCTGTACGGACTTATTCGTCAGTTCGGTCTGTTTATGCATATCCTCGATGTTCGTCCGTGTTCTGTTGTTTACTTCAATCAGATGGTTCAGGGTGTTCATGGACTGTATACTCAGTTCCTTCATGTCCTTGGCATTTCCGTCCAGATGCTCCACTTCAATGCCCGTCTTTTCTATTTTATCCGCAATGACAATGACCTCATCCGAAGCCACATCCGTGGAAGCAGCCTGTCCGTTCACATTATTTGCAATGGAATCCACCGCCTTGGATGCTTCTCCGATGGAGGTCCGCATATTGCCGAATACCCGCTCGAAATCTTCCAGGGCTTTGTTTACGCCGCCGGCCACGTCCATGATTCCCTCAATCAGTTTCTGCATATTCTTTTGGGCTATGTTCATGGCATCCGCCGTCTGTCCGATTTCATTTTCCTGCTTTACCAAAATTTCCGCGGTCAGGTCCCCTTGCGACAGGTTCACCGCAAATGCCTGCATTTTCTTTAACGGTTTTACGATATGGGTTCCATAGAAAAATGCAATGGCAAGCGCCAGTACCACCACAAGAATAAATACCACATCCACGCGCAGCAGCGCATTGTCATAGGACTTTTGGAGATAAGTCTTTACTTCCGCCATGTCTTTTTCCATATCGTCCACGTAATTTCCTGTGGAAACTATCCAGCCCCAAGGCTCAAATATCTGGGAATATGCGACTTTCGGCGCCACCGTTACGCCGTCCGACTTCGTGAAATAGAATTCATTGAAACCGCCTTTTTCCTCACTCTGGCAGGTTTTCATGATTTGTTGGATGATCATCACCCCGTTTGGGTCTTCCAGCTCAAAACGATATGCGCCTTCCTGGTCTACGAGAATGGGGTGCATCACTAAAATATAGTCCGTATCGTCAATCCAAAAATACCCGCTGGCATCATCCCTGTAACGCATTATGCGGATGATTTCCTTCGCATCCGCTTTTGCCTGTTCCTCCGTTTTCTCCCCTGCAAGGAATTTGTCGTACTCGCTCTGCAGTACCGATATCGTACTCTGTACTTCGGATTTAATCTCCGCATTGTAACCGCTGTTTACCGCCGCCACATAGGTATTATAGGCAGTTTCCGACATATCCTTAATTGACAGCACCCCGTTTAACCCGATTGACACCGCTGTCAGCACAACAAGCAGTCCCGTTAACAGCATAATGGTATTCCGCAGGCTCTTTGTTTTCTTCTTCGTATCCATCCGTTCCTCTCCCTCTCTTTTTTCCGTCACCAAATCTTCCGCAGCAGATATGTATTATTATCATACAACACCCGGGACATTTTTACCATATTTTAGAGGATTTTTCTTCATTTTTTGCATAAATTTATGCATAAAAAACCATATTAATCCCTCTTTTTCCCATTATTATGCACTAATATCATCTGGTAAACCTCCCGTTTTCCGATTCCCCTGTCTTTCGCTACCCGCTTCATCGCCTCTTTCCGCTCCATGCCCTGTCCTTCATAATATTCCATATGTTCTTCAATGGAAAGCTCCAGCCAATCCTGCCTTTGTTCCTCCTGCTTCGCAGCCATGCTTTTTCCTTCCACCACAAGCACATATTCTCCCCTGGGTTCCGTCTCCCCGTAATACGCCAGCGCTTCTTCCATGGTCATGGGCATTACCGTCTCAAATTTCTTCGTCAGTTCCCTGCATAACGTAAGCCTCCGGTTCCCAAGCGCCCCGCTTAATTCCTGCAGGGTTCCCACCAAATGATGCGGGGCTTCGTAGAGGATAATGGTCCTGCATTCCTGCCCAAGCTCCTCCAATACTGCCTTCCGATCCTTCTTATCCGCCGGAAGAAATCCTTCAAAGCAAAACCGCCTTGTGCTCAAACCCGACAGGGTCAGCGCGGTGATGCAGGCAGCCGCTCCCGGCAGGGATGTTACACGGATTCCCGCTTCCAGGCAGAGCGCCACCAGGGTTTCTCCCGGATCCGATACCGCCGGGGTGCCTGCATCCGTCACCAGCGCCACATCCTTCCCTTCCCGCATCAGGCCGATAAGATAATGCGCCTTTTCCACACGGTTATACTCATGATAGCTGGTCATCGGCGTCTTGATTTCAAAATGGTTCAGCAGCTTAATGCTGTTGCGCGTATCTTCCGCCGCAATGAGATCCACACTGCGCAGCGTATCCAACACCCGGAACGTAATATCCCCAAGGTTTCCTATGGGCGTGGCACATAAATACAACATTCCCGCCATACGTTTTCCTCCCTTTTCCGTCAGTAACCGTATATTTCGTAAATCTCCGGCATGTATACCCCCGGTTCCCGGTAAACAATCAGCGGCTTTTCCACCCTCATGCGCGGTCTCCCGCCCCGGTTGGCTTCCAGCAGCACCATGTTCGGCTCTTTATCCACGAAAGGATAAACAAGCTGCATCCGCTTCGGCTCCAAACGGTATTTCTGCAGAGTCACCATGATTTCCGCCAGCCGGAACGGACGGTGCACCATGTAAAAATTCCCGCCCGGCTTCAGCACCTTTGCCGCCTGGGACACCACATCCTCCAGGGTACACAGGATTTCATGCCTTGCGATTGCCTTTGGCGCATCCGGGTTTTTGATTCCGTGCTGCCCGATCATGTACGGGGGATTGCAGGTCACAACGTCAAAGGAGGCAGCGCCGAACAGCGTTCCTGCTTCCTTCATATCCCCCTGCACAATCGCGATTTTATCCTGCAAATGATTTAATTCCACGCTCCGTTTCGCCATATCGGCGCTTTCCGGCTGGATTTCCAGTCCCGTCAGGTGCGATGCCTCCGTTTTGGCTTCCATAAGAATCGGGATGATACCGGTTCCCGTTCCCATATCAAGAACCCTGTCTCCCTTTTTCGCCCTGGCAAATCCGGATAACAGCACCGCATCCATGCCGAAGCAGAATTTCTCCGGGTTTTGGATAATCCGGTAACCGTTTCTCTGAAGCTCGTCCAGCCTCTCGTTTTCTTTCAGATTAATTGTCATCCAGCTTCGACTTTCCTTCCTGCTTTTCCAGTTTCTCCAGCTTCTTCAGTTCCTCATCGACCTCCACTTTGGAATTTTTGTTATGTTTCCTGCGGAACCGGAGCTGGTCCACCCGGTACTCCTGAATTTCCCTTTCGTCATCTTTCATGATTACAACCTTTACCAGTTGGCGCAGTACGTTGACACTGTGTACTTCTCCCTTGTATCCGTCGTCCGTAGTCACGAAGTCGCCCACATTAGGCAGTTTCCGGTTCAGTTCCTCGTAGGTTTCCTCCTCGTTTTTCAAACAGCACATCAGCCGTCCGCACACACCCGATATCTTCGTGGGATTCAGGGAAAGGTTCTGTTCCTTCGCCATCTTAATGGACACCGGGATAAATTCGGAAAGGTAAGTGTGACAGCAGAGCGCCCGCCCGCAGATACCAACGCCGCCCACAATCTTCGTCTCATCCCTGACACCGATTTGGCGCAGCTCTATCCTCGTCTTAAATACCGAAGCAAGATCCTTTACCAGTTCGCGGAAATCGATGCGCCCGTCCGCGGTAAAATAAAACAGCACTTTATTGTTGTCAAATGTATATTCCGCATCAATGAGCTTCATATCCAAATGATGCTTCTTAATTTTTTCCAGGCAAATCTTAAAAGCATCCTTCTCCTTCGCCTTATTCGCCGCTTCCTGCTCCATGTCCTTGGGAGTAGCAATGCGAAGCACCGGTTTTAACGGCTGGATAATCTTGTCCCCTTCCATCTCCTTCGGTTCGCTGACCACCGTCCCAAACTCGATTCCCCTTGCGGTTTCCACAATGACGTGGTCCCCCTTTTTGACACGGAACCGTCCGGGGTCAAAAAAATAAATTTTCCCTGCGGTCCTGAAACGTACTCCTATTACTTTCACCATAATCTATCAACCTCATGAATTTTCCTGAATTGTCAAAAGCAGAAGCTCCATCGTCAAATCGAAGTTCACGTTTGCACTGAGGCGCGCCTTCGCTTTTTCAAGGGAATGGATGATGCATTCGATTCCCTCGTACGTGCTTCTGTCGGCTACTTTTCTAATATACTGTATTTCCTCCCTGAAAATCAAGTGGTTGGCATCATTTGTCGCCTTAAACAGCAGCACGTCGCGGTACCAAACCGCAAGAATGTCAAAATAATCATTGACATCCAGTTTGTATTCGCCGATTTTCTTAATCGCCGCCACGATTTCACTGATTTCCATATCGTTAATATATTTCAAAAGGGTAATGGCTTCTTCCTTAACACGGTCAAAGTCTTCGCTGGCCGCCAGCATCTTCGCCTTTCCGATGTTCCCTCTGGCAAACGCCACGCAAATGTCCGCCTTATAGTCCGGTACCTGCATCGTTTCCATTAAGAAACGCTTCACCTGGCTGTCTTTCACCGGCTTCATGTTCCATACCACGCAGCGGCTTAAAATGGTGGGAAGAAGGGATTCCACGTTCGCGGTCAATATCAGGATAACCGTGTACTCCGGCGGCTCCTCCAGCGTTTTTAACAGGGCATTCTGCGCCTGTACCGTCATTTTCTCCCCTTCGTTTATGATATAAACTTTACGCCGGCTGCTGTACGGCTTGATTCCCACGCTCCCGTTAATCTGCACACGGATGTCCTCCACGCCGATGGTTCCCGGTTTCTCGTGGGTCACGTATATGACATCCGGCTGGTTGCCGGTTGCCATCTGCTTACAGGAATGGCATTCTCCGCAAGGCTCCGTCATCCCCGACGATATATCCGGCTTCTCACACTGAAGGGCAGCGGCAAAAATTTTTGCCACAAACTCTTTCCCGGAGCTCCGCTCCCCGTTTATGATATAAGCATGGGAAATCTTGCCGGATTCCAACGCATTCCGTAAATGTTCCTTCAGTTGTTCCTGCCCTATAATATCTGCAAATTTTGCCATCCGTTATCCTCCGTGCGCCGTCAGGTGAAAATATCCAAAAGCAGACCCCTTATTTCACCTATCATATTTAAAATCCCTAAATTGTCCTTCTCGTCCTTCACCAGCTCCTGTGCCAGCTCATCCAGCTTTTCATCCACCAGACGCACAATACCGTATACCCGGTGCCGTCCCCTTTTATCGAGGAAATTTTCCCGGGAAAACGCATGGGAACGGTTCACGATTTCATTCATAAATTCCTTAACCAGTCCCCGGTACTTTTTCATGTCTTTGATATCCCGATGTTTCGCCAGTTTATCTCCCTGCATCGTAATTTCTTCCATCAGCATCGTAAGCCGTGCCTGCAGTTCCTGCTCCTCGATATGGCTGACAAGGGTAAATTTAAAGGTTCCGTCCGTAGGCTGCTGCTGTACCGGCTGCTCCACCGGCACCGGTTTCATAAGCTGATTCACTTTGATATCCATACCCGCACCCTCCTGTTATATCATACGCGCTGCCCGCATATCCTGCCTATATTTCAATAACCCGGATCATGTTCGTCGTACCCGAAATCCCCAGCGGAACGCCCGCCGTCAGCACCGCCAAATCGCCGCGCTTCACATAGCCTGCCTTTTCCACCGCACGCGCCGCCTGTTCAAACAAATCATCCGCCTTTTCCTCTTTTTCGATTAATAGGGGAACAACGCCCCAGGAAAGGTTCAACTGCCGGCACACCCTGGGATTGACCGCACATGCGATAATCGGACAGTCCGGTTTATATCTCGATATCATGCCCGCCGTAAATCCCGACATCGTAACCGTAACGATGGCAGCCGCTTTTAAATCTGCGGCAGTCGTACACGTGGCATGGGAAATGGCGGTGGTCACATCCGGCGAAACCATATCTACCCTCCGCTTCATGCGGGAAGTATAATCAATGTCCTTTTCCGAGCGCTCGGCAATTTTCGCCATCGTCCTGACCGCTTCCACCGGATATTTTCCTGCCGCGCTCTCGCCCGAAAGCATAATGGCGGTGGTCCCGTCATAAATGGCATTGGCGATATCCGTGGCTTCCGCCCTTGTAGGTCTTGGATTCTTTATCATGGATTCCAGCATCTGTGTCGCCGTAATGACATGCTTGCCCTGTGCTTCCGCCATCTTAATCATCTTTTTCTGGAGTACGGGAACTTCCTCCAAAGGAATTTCCACTCCCATATCGCCCCTTGCTACCATAATGCCGTCGGACACGGACAGGATTTCCTCCAAATTCTGGATACCCTGCATGTTTTCGATTTTGGCAATGATTTTCATGGTACTGTTGTGTTCTTCCAAAATCTTCCGCACTTCCAAAATATCATCTTTACATCTGGCAAATGAAGCAGCTATGAAGTCATAACCAAGTTCACAGCCGAATATAATATCCGCCCTGTCGGTTTCGTTAATGTAAGGCATGGATAAAATGGCATTTGGCACATTTACCCCTTTATGGTTGGACACCGCCCCGCCGTTCACCACGGTACAAACGATTTCCTCCCCCCTGATTTCCTCCACCAGCATTTCGATTAACCCGTCGTCAATTAAAATGGACATTCCTGTTTTCACGTCGTTTTTCAGGTTCTTATAGGTAATGGAAGCCCTTTGGGAATCCCCCAGTACATCTTCCGTGGTCAGGGTAAACCTCTGCCCCGCCGCCAGTTCTGCCCTGCCGCCCTCAAAATCGCGCAGCCGGATTTCCGGTCCTTTCGTATCCAACAGCGTGGCTACGGGAAGGTTCAGCTCGTTGCTCACCTTCACCACCCTCGCAAACTTCTTCTTATGCTCCTCATGGGTTCCGTGGGAAAAATTGAAACGTGCCACGTTCATGCCCGCCAGCATCAATTCCTTCAACTTTTCCTCGCTTTCGCTTGCGGGTCCTATGGTACAGATAATTTTCGTTTTTCTCATATTACTTTCCTGGTTCCTTTCCTGATTTTCTTTCTGCTTCTTTTCCCTGTTTATATTTGTTTTCCTTCTTCATTTCCATTTGTTTCCATATTTTTTCCCTATTCTTTCACCACCCTTATCTTTCCGTCTATCAAGCCCTGCACATGCAAACGCTGTCTGACGTAATCCAAAAGGGTTTCCACTATTTCCCCATCCAGCCGTTCCCCCGGTGCAGCCAGCGGTATTCCCGGCGGATATAAATTCAAAAAACCGGCGGATATTCTTCCTGCGGCATCCTCCATACGGATTTCCTCCTGCGCGGCATCATAGGCTTCCGCAATCGGCATGACCGCTTCGGCTCCCGGCATCCATGCACCCCCGGTACGATACCCGCCCATATCTGCCCGCTGTGCCGCCGTTCCTTCTTCCTGACGCATTCCGGCTTCTTCCTTCCCACGTCCCCCCGCTGCCGTTCCGCTCCCCAGGCACCTTTCAGGTCCTGTATTATCCTGCAGTCCGGCATCAATCTCCATCAGGGCATCTGCCAGCCGCTTCCAGCACTCCGGTCCGTCCATCATGGTTACAATTGCCAGCACATATCCCTCCGCCGCCATTTCCATCTGCAAATGGTACTTCTCCAAAAGAATATCATACAATTCCCGCCCGGTCATCCTGCCGTCCGCCACACCGATTACCAGCTTGCACGGGTCCTGCCGGATGGCGGAACCCACTTCCGGTATCTTCACATAGCGGCATTTTTTTACCGCTTCCTCCAGTCCCCGCCGGTAGCCAAGCAGCCTGTCCAGCCGTTTCCGTCCTTCTTTTTCCACCATATCCATACAGCCCGATACCGATGCCATTAATACGTAAGAAGGGCTGCTCGTCTGGAAAACCGCCAAATACCGTTCCAGTCTGCGCCGGTCTGCCAATGCCCCGTCGTCCGTACCGGCTCCGTGTTTCCGGTCCGCATCCCGCCCCCTGCTGCTGTTATGGCTCCAATGAACCAGCGCGGTCTGCGTCATTGCCGGAAGCGTTTTATGGACACTGTGTATCACCAAATCGGCGCCCAGCCTGACGGAACCGGCAGGATACGCCCCATGGAATCCGAAATGTGCGCCGTGCGCCTCATCCACAATCAAAGGAATCCCGTGTGAATGGACAATGTCCGCAATTTTACCCACGTCCGATACCACTCCTTCATAGGTGGGGGAAGTAAGGATGACTGCCGCACAATCCGGGATGTCCCGCAAAGCTGCCGCCACCGCTTCCGGTTCCACCGCCCCTGCAATGCCAAACTCCGCCCATCCTTCCGTCACGCCAGGATATACATATGCAGTCTTAAGCTCCCGCAGATACGCTGCATGATATACCGATTTATGGCAGTTACGTGCCATCAGGACCCGGTCCCCCTGCCGTGTCACCGAGAAAACCGCACTCAGAATGCCGCAAGTGCTCCCGTTCACAAGATAATAGCTGTTCCCGGCTCCGTACAGCGCAGCCGCCCGTTCCTGCTCCCTGCGTAAAATTCCTTCTGCCTGATGGAGATTATCAAACCCGTCTATCTCCGTAATATCCAAACCGTAAGCCGCCGCCAGCGGCCCCTTTACCGCTTCCCCATTCCTTTTATGCCCCGGCATATGGAACGGGTAAACGTCCGATTTTCCGTATGCTTCCAGCCGTCTGTATAATTCTCCCACTATCTTATCCCTGATTCCGTACTTTTATTCTCTGTTTCCTGGGCTGCCGGATACGTCTCCCATGCCCTTTATGCAGTCCCACTGTCTCTAACAGCGAGCAGTATTTATCCGCCGCCGTAACAATCCACGCTTCCCGGCACTGGGGCGGTACCACCGTCAGCGGCCACATATGCTTCTTAATGATATCCCTCTCCCTCGGTGTCAGCTTGTATTCCCTCGCGGCGTTCCGAAGCGCAATCCCGGGATGGTAAAAACCGTGCAGATTCCTGACGTCCCTATGGTTTTTGTCATGCCAGTCATACAGGAAATAATCATGCAGAAGCGCCCCTCTGACCAGTTCCCTCCGGCTGCAGGGTATGCCCAGCTTTTTGCTGATGGCAAGACTGTACTTCGCCACATCGATGCAGTGGTTATTCACGGTCATATTGCCGTGCTGGATATGCTCCTTTGTCCGGTCAAAATTCTCGGAAGCCAGTATATCCCCGCCATATTGCTTTAACAACCGGTATATCTCTTTTTGGTTATTAAAAAACTTCTTATATTTGTTCCTTTCTTTTTCCGTTCTTCTTTTTCTGTCCCTCATTCTTTCTGCCACCCATCATACCTTACTCCATTAATAATAACATACTACCGGGAATCCGGTATACACATATTCATAAATAATTTGCGCTTTTTCATAAGGAAGGTTGATACAGCCGTGGGAACCGTTGGTCCGGTAAATATCCCCGCCAAAAGAACTGCGCCATGTTGCATCGTGCATCCCGATATTCCCGTTAAACGGCATCCAGTACGATACCGGCGTAGCATAATTCTCCCCGCGCAGCACTGCATTGCGCGTTTTATAAGTCAGTCCGAAGACACCTGCCGGAGTACTCCATCCCCGCGATGCGTTTCCCGAAACAAAATCGCTTTCCAACACGATTTCCCCGTCCACATACAGATACAAATGCTGCCTTCCCAAATCAATTTCCACATACGTATCATCAATGCTTACCTGCCACGATGCTTTTTCCTTATCGGTATGCACCGGCTGCCTCTCCATAGTTTCCCCGTTTTTCACCGCATTAACCAGCACGGGCGTTTCCGCTTCCAAATCCGTCAGCCAGCCGAATACCCCGTTATGCAGGTCAATTTCCCTGCCGTCGGTCGTATGAAACACTTTGCTCTTTCCATAAGTATCGTATTCATCCGCCTGTCTCGATAGGAATTTCTCTATTTTTTTCTCGTCCAGTTCCACATTGTCTTTTTCCACGTTAATCCATTTACGGATGACATCGGCATCCACCACCACCCGGTTTCCATTCCAGTCATACACGATGCAGGCGCTGATGTAACGGTTCGCCAAATCCAACGCAGCCCTTAGGTTTTCGTTCCCGCCGTTTACTTCCGCCACTTTATAACAGCCTGCTTCCTCCAGATCCAAACCGGGCTCCAGATCCAAAAGAGCTTCCCTGATTTCCGCTTCCGCCTTCTCCCTGACCATTTCCGTTCCCGCCGTTGCTTCCACGATATCATACCGCCCTTGGTCATCGGAATAAGTGATATAGGCATCTTTCGGCGCACGGACATTTTTCCGCTCAAAAAAAGCCAGCCGGTCAATTCTTCCCTGAAACGCCGTCTCATCAAAATAAGCAATCCGGGGCATTTCATAATCATACCCCTTAATAAACCCCATAATCCACAACGCCGGTTTCTGCTCCTGTTTGATTTTCCACAACGCATCACCAAAAATAAACTGCAGCTCTATTTCTTCCGGTAAAATCACATCGCGGACGCCTTCTCTCCCCGTAATTTCCAAAGCATAGCCGGACAGACTCTCGTACATCAGATATTCTGCTTCCACAGGTGTCTTATAACTGTAATCTTCCCCTCCAATCGTTGTACGGTAAAAAAAATGATCTTCAAAATATATGGCAACTCCCACATAAGTACCGATTGCCAAAAGCAGCAGCACAACCGATGCGGTAATCCCCAGTTTTTTCACCAGCGCCTTTTTACCAGCCTTCATTTCCCTCCACCCGCATTTCCGTCAGGCAGTATCCGATTGGATAAGGAAGGTGCCTTCCCTGCCCAAACCCTGACGTTATATTATATCATATAATCCCTTATTTAGAAACAAATCCTCCGCATTTTCAGAATAGAATCCACAATTTTCCCTGCTACTTCATCCTTCCCCATCATAGGCAGTTCCTCACATCCATCTCTTGTAATCAGCGTCACGATATTCGTATCCGTCCCGAATCCCGCTCCTTCCTGCTTCAAATTATTTGCTACAATCATATCCACATGCTTTTTTTCCAATTTTGCCCTGGAATTTTCCACCATATTTTCCGTTTCCATAGAAAACCCGCAGATAAACTGCCCTTCCCTGCGGTTATCCCCCAAAAATTGCAGGATATCTTCCGTGCGTTCCAAAGAAATGGACAGGGAATCGTCCCTTTTCTTCATCTTCTCCCCTGCAACGGATACCGGACGGTAATCCGCCACAGCCGCCGATTTCACGATAATGTCCTGTTCCATATAACATTCCTTAACCGCCTCAAACATATCCCTTGCCGATTCGGTCTCCACCACGCGGACAAACATCGGCGGAGGAAGCTGGGTTTTTCCGGTTACAAGCGTAACATCCGCCCCGCGCTGCATACATTGCTTCGCAATGGCATATCCCATCTTCCCCGTGGAATAATTGGTAATAAAACGCACAGGATCCATTTTTTCCCTGGTAGGTCCCGCCGTTACCAATACTTTCATGCCCGCCAAATCCTTTTCACACCGGATTTCCCTCAAAATATATTCTAAAAGCACCTGCTCTGAAGGCATTTTCCCGGCTCCCACGTCTCCGCATGCCAAATATCCCGTATCGGGGACAAGAACCTCCATGCCATAGTGGATTAATTTCTGAATATTGTCCTGTACAACCGGATTTTCATACATATGGGTATTCATGGCAGGAGCGACAATCTTTTTACAGCCACATGCCATTACCGTAGTAGTCAGCATATCATCCGCAATTCCGTTTGCGAGTTTACCAATGACATTGGCGGTTGCAGGCGCTACCAAAACCAAATCCGTCCGCTTTGCCAACGACACATGTTCCACATTAAACTCAAAATTCCTGTCAAAAGTATCAATCAGGCACTTATTCCCTGTCAAAGTCTCAAAAGTAACCGGATGAATAAAATTTGTGGCATTCTGCGTCATCAGAACCGTAACATCCGCTTCCAGTTTTTTCAGCATACTCGCCAAATTCGCTATTTTATAAGCAGCAATGCTCCCTGTTACCGCCAAAATTATATTTTTTCCATGCAACATCCCTTAACCCATCCTTTCCATCTGCGGAACAATACGCAGCAACGCCAAACTGACCGCACCACCAATTACTACCGCCACAACCGCTTCCGGCACCCCGTTCACCGCAATAATGCCCAAAATTGCACCATAAACCGTGTCGAGCGCAATACTTTTTGCCGCCGCAAACTCCTCCCGAAAACAAAAATAAATCAAATTCATGACAAGCAGGGTATTGATAAGCGCTCCTGACGCACAGGAAATGGAAAGCGCCACCACCCTCCTTATCTTTTTCCTATTCAACAGTTTCTCCAATCCGGTAAATACGTAATAAGGCACAATACCGACTAAAATCCTCGGAGCCAAAGCAATTACCACACTCCAGGCATTTCCGCCGATTTCCCCTACCTGGTAAAAAGGAGAAAAAGCAAAGGATAATAAACTGGGCTCCAACGTATTCTTTATTAAACTTGTAATACCGAACGTTGCTCCCAAAACCGCCCCCCTTTTCGGTCCAAGCACAATGGACCCAACAATTACAGGCACATGGAGCAAGGTTGCCTTTATGACAATTAAATTAATATAACCTACATTTGGAATAAAGGTCATGACCGCTATAATCGCCATAAACAGTGCCGTCATCACCATGGATAATGTTTTTTTGTTTTTCATTTTTATCCCCCATGTCCGCTCCAGCGGACTCAAAATCAATAGTTGAAAGCGCTTTTCTTTCAACCTTATCCCCCATGCCCTTGTTGTACCGTCCCTCCAATTGCATGAACCTTTCCATAACATCCGCCAATGCCACTGATTCCCCCCGTGTCAATTTAAATTCGCTGTTGCTGCTTCCGTTAATCATGGAAAGAAAATCACTGATTTCATACCGCAGTCCGTCGCCAAGAAATGTTTCCGAATATTTTTCCACTTTTCCCGCATCTTCATAATGTACTTCAAAATAGGATGTTTTCCACCATGGTGCCTCCGAAACGATATAACCTTTTGTCCCGGCAATCAACAGCCTGCCTTCCGATTTCACTCCGAGTCCGCATGTTGCGGTCGCTATTCCTGTGGGATACTTCAGGCTGACCCTCGTAAAAATATCCAACCCATTTTCCTGGTTAATTGTATCAAAACGGATTTCCTCATAGTCCTTGCCAAAAATCTTAAATACCGGCAACATGACATAACTGCCAAGCTCAGTAAAACTGCCCCCGTATACTTCGTCCACTAATTCCCGGTTTTCCTTCTTTTCCAGCTTTGTAAAGCAGGATTCCACATTCCGGATACTGCCTATCGTTCCACTGCAGGCGATTCCTAAAAGTTTTTGAAACCCGGGACAATATGCCGTCTTTATGCCCTCAAACAATATTAAATTCCGGTTTTTCGCATACGCAAACAGTTCTTCTGCCTGTTTCTTCACCAGTACCATGGGTTTCTCACAAAGCACATGTTTCTGATGTCCTAAAGCCGACTTGATATATCCGTAATGGGTTTCATGCGGTGATGCGATATACACCACATCCACTGCACCATAAAATTCTTCCATGTTTCCATATGCATTAATTTCCCATTGTCCGGCAAACCTTACCGCACTTTCCGTATGCGGATTATAAACGCCCTGTGTACTGACCCCGCTGACGAGCCTCGTTTCCAAAACAAACCGTTCCGCAATCCTTCCCGTACCTATCATTCCGATTCTCTGAATGGGACTGTTCTGCTCGCGCAGCATGGTACTGGAAATATTTTTTGTCCTTTCCAAATAAATAACCTGGCAATAATCTTTCAGATAATCAAAAGTACCGGCCCAGTCAGAACCAATTACAAAAATATCAACGTGAAATTTCCTTATGTCATTTACTTTTTGTCCGGGTGTCTCCTCTATTATAATTTCATCCGCAAAGCCTGTTTTTCTGACATTTTCAATCCGCGTCACAAGCGAATCCACTACGTTCAATTTGCCCCTCGCCTTGTCATACGCTTCCGTAGTGACGCCGACAATCAGGTAATCACCCAACGCCTTGCCCCTTTGAAGCAGCCGGTAATGCCCTTCATGAAAAAGGTCGAATGTTCCATATGTAATTACCCTTGTCATAATCCCATTCTCCTAATGCTCATGTATTTCCCCGTATAAAACAAAATATTCTTTTTCCACACTTCCCATCCATATCCGCATTTATCTTTGCAAATGCCTTACGCTGTTTTTCCATATCAAACTGATTCCCTGTTACATTATCATCCAAAAAATCTTTTAATGAATTTAAAGCATTTTCATTCAAGCCGTATTGCACCCATTCCGATTCCTCCATAAATCCTGGCTCATGTTCCTTCAAATCATTATAATCAAACGAGATTTCAATTTCCTTGTATTCTTTTGTGTCGATATTGATGCTGTATAACCTTCTTTCCGGTGCATACCAAATTCTGTGGACTGCCTTCCCGCATCGTTGCTCCGGCATGGTAAATCCCCCCATACCTCCCGAAGTAAAATACCCGTTTTTACCATAACACGCAAACTGCATGGGGATTTTCCATTCCTCCATTTTTCCGCTCTCTCTGTCCAGGGAAAGATACATGTTTCCCCTGCTTGGCGATATCACTATATTCTCTTTTCCTTTTTCCCTTGAAACCGCCATCGAGCCAAACGGTCTTTCATAACAAGCAATTCCGCAAGACCATTTCATGGGAACAAAATTTGAAGGTATATTGCCGTACTCTTTTGTATCCCCTGTCTTCGGATTCCAGCACGTAATTACCATTCCATTTAACGGCAACAGCCACAATTCCTCACCATCCGATACCATTCCCTGCGTTCCCAAATTACACATGGAATTACAGCTAAGTTTCCTTATCTCCAAACTTTCTATATCCATAAATAAGAACTGATTATCGACCGGTGACGCAAAAACCAATTCATTTTCATATTTATTGACGCCCCCTGTCCGCAATTCCCCCTTTGTATTTCTCACATTAAATTGCCTGATACCGCTTACATAATGAATTTCTTCCGTTTCCATATTAAATCTGACAAGATAAGGATAATTATACGGAAACATGAATATATATTTTCCATTATACCAATAACTATAAAACGCGCCTGCCTTCATAATCGATTTTTCAAGTAGAATCCGCCTTATTTTTTTATCCTCTATCACCAAAAAATTCCGGGCATTACGCGGCAGTACATAAATTTTCCCATTTTTCTCCACCGCCTTCATATAATACCCGCCCCCGGAATACCCCGTCCCCAAATCCATGTAAAACCTATAATGGTAATCATTTTTCTCCGAAAACCACAACTGGTTATTCTCTGTCACTTGATACCGGTCATCCCCCCACATATCAAATGTCAGTTTCACCCGTTCCCCCCGCCAATCGTCCCCCTCCGGCAGCGAATGAATATGATTATTCAAAATAAACAACGGCTTCCCCGCCACCCCAAACAAAGAAGTCACGCTTGTCGCCGAATCCCCCACATAAACATCCGAAAGCGCAATCGTCTTCTCGATATCGTCCGTTTCATCCAAAATACCCAAATCC
>ERZ808054.1062-NODE-1062-length-18267-cov-4.791314_pt1 | contig 18267 bp, 15 predicted proteins | sample MGYA00380201_ERZ808054 | MGnify/ENA primary metagenome ERZ808054 (study PRJEB31490, sample SAMN06133419) | mouse gut metagenome | isolation source: Z5_2 | host: mice | place: China: Chengdu | collected 2015-05 ... | reverse complement strand
TTCCAGCGCACATACGTCAGAGAATATATTTAGCGGCATAATCTATCTACGTAATAACTTGAGGATTTGTGTTATAACATTATGAAGGAGGTGAAAATAATGAGGCGAATGATAATTTTTACTATCTAACCTGGCAGGTACAGATTTTGTGATGTGCGATGGTCTGTGTAATTTTGGTGATTCAAATGCTGTGTCTTTTCCGGACGTTAAAACATTTGAATCTGCAGGTTTTGAAAATTACGAAGATGGTTACCGGTTACTAATCGAATCGGAGAAAAAAGAAAATGATATCAGTTCACAGCAAGGGCTGTTTCAATAAGAAGCAGGAGGATGCTTTAAAAGCGGCATTCTCCGCACGAATTAATTAAGGATGGTGGGATGAAGTTGGAACAATCGCATTTTATGAGTTTTAATGAGAAACAGAGAAAACAGACAACAGTAAAAGCCGTAGCAGGAGGAATCATGATTGCATTACTTCTTCTTGTTACGACAATCTGGGTATCAAACAGTGCCAGAAACGGTACGAGTCAGGCGGTGAGCAGGATTAGTGAGTTCTACCTTGAAGAACTGGCTGGCAGGAGAGCGCAGGTAGTAGCCGAAGAACTGAATACAAGGTTCTCTTACATGGAGAATGCGGTCGCCATAATGGACGATGATGATCTGGAATCGCAGGAGACGTTGAGAAAGTTTTTCGGAAAGGTCAAAAAGCTCTGCGGTTTTAGTAAATTTGCGCTGGTAGACGAGAACGGCATTGTTTATACGGAATATACCACGACATCCGGTTACGATCAATATGATTTTTTATCAGAGGAATTGACGGAGCGGACGATCATCACCAAGAATATGGATCATGCCAAAAAACAGGTGATTCTTGCGATTCCGGTAGAGAGCGTGGAATTTCAGGGCAGCAGAATTCAAGTCTGTTTTATTCAGATTGATTTGGAAGAAATGTTAAGCGCACTGACTTCACAGACCAATTACAATGAGACATACTGGAGCCTGTATCACCGCAACGGTGAGGATCTGACGAACAATGATTTTGGAAATCTGAAAGCCGGGGCGAACTTTCTCCTTGAACTGAGGAAGGCAGATATTTATAACGGTTTCAGTTACGAACAGCTGCAAAGTGATTTTGCAAACGGCAGGTCGGGACAGATCTCTTTCAGCTATATGGGCGCGCAGGAAAATCTGTGTTATATCCCGGTGGAGGGGACGGATTGGATGATGACAGTTTCCATCAGAAATAATATTATTACTGAACAGATCAATTCCATCAGTTCCGGTATGCTGCGCCGCGGTATTATCCAGATTGTTATTACAATAATAGCTATGCTTGCGGTGTTTTTTGTCTTTGTATTGCAACTGCGGGAAAATGCCAATCTTGCTCTGGAGCAGGAAAAAGCGGATGGAGACAGAATCCGTGCAGCTTATGCCCAGATTGAGAAGGAAAAAATGTCCATGGATAATATTCATTCTGCCATGAATTCCGGTTTTTGGAGCATGGATTTCAATGAACAGGCGGAAATCATATCCTGTACCTGGTCGGATGTGTTCCGCAGAATGGTAGGATACGAGAGTGAGGAAGCGTTTCCGAACAGGATCGAATCGTGGACGGATCTGCTGTATGAGGAAGATAAAGAGAGGATAGTTAAGGAATATTGGGATACGGTCAGGGATTTCGCCGGTGAGAAGACCTACGATGTAGAGTATCGTCTGTATACAGGTCATGCGGGCCTGCGCTGGTTTCATGCCGCAGGCAGGCTGTCAAGACGTGCTGATGGATCTCCGATTACTTTCTCCGGGCTTTTTGTGGATATTGATGACGAGAAGAAAATGGAAGAGCAGCTCGCAGCGCAGAAGATCGATCTGGAGAATGCACTTGCGGCGGCACAGCATGCCAACCGTGCGAAGACGACATTCCTCAACAATATGTCCCATGATATCAGGACGCCTATGAACGCGATCATCGGATTTACTGCTCTTGCGGCGGCACATATTGAGGATATGGGAAAAGTACAGGATTATCTGGCGAAGATTACCACATCCAGCAAACATCTGCTCAGTCTGATCAATGACGTTCTGGATATGAGCCGCATTGAGAGCGGCAAGGTGAAGATCGAAGAAAAGGAAACATCGCTGCCGGAGATCATGCATGATTTAAAGACGATTGTTCAGGCCGATGTAACGGCGAAGCAGCTTGAATTCTATATTGATACGGCGGATGTGGTAAATGAGCATGTGCTGTGTGATAAGCTCAGATTAAATCAGGTGCTACTGAATCTGTTGAGCAATGCGATGAAATTCACCAACCCCGGCGGTCTTGTGGGTGTCCGTATCGTACAGAAAGGAAATGCGCTTGAGGGATGGGCGTCCTATGATTTTCAGGTCAGGGATACCGGTATCGGTATGAGCAAGGCGTTTTTAGAGCATGTTTTTGAACCCTTTGAGCGGGAGAGGACAAGCACTGTCAGCGGTATACAGGGAACCGGTTTGGGAATGGTCATTACCAAAAATATTGTAGATATGATGAATGGGACGATTACTGTTGAGAGTGAGGAGGGTAAAGGCACTACCTTTACGGTATCTTTACGGTTCAGGACATGTGCTGATCCGGTACAGCAGGAGGTCATTCCTGAACTGCATGGACTCAGGGTGCTCGTGGCGGATGATGATTTCAACACCTGTTCCAGCGTGACCAAGATGCTTAGCGTGATTGGTATGCGACCAGACTGGACGACCTCCGGCAAGGAGGCAGTGCTGCGTGTCCAGCTTGCCATAGAACAAGGCGATGAATACGCGGTGTACATTATAGACTGGCTCATGCCGGATATGAACGGCGTGGAAGTGGTGAGACGGATCCGCAGAATCATCGGTGTGGAGAAGCCGATTATCATCCTGACGGCCCATGACTGGGCGAACATCGAGCAGGAGGCGAAGGAAGCGGGCGTCACGGCGTTTTGCGAGAAGCCGATTTTTCTGTCGGAACTCAAAAAGATTCTGGAAGAGCCTTTTGTGATGCAGCGCACGGAGGACAATCCGGCAGAAGAAGCCGTTTCCTTTGCGGGAAAAAAGATTCTGCTGGTGGAGGACAATGAGCTGAATCAGGAGATTGCGGTGGAGATCCTGCAGGAATCAGGTTTTGTCATGGATGTTGCCGATGATGGCGTGGAGGCTGTAGAGATAATGAAGCATGCGGAAGCCGGACAGTATGACCTGATTCTGATGGATGTCCAGATGCCGGTCATGAACGGTTATGAGGCCACACGGCAGATCAGGGCACTGGAAAATCCTGAGATTGCTAATATTCCGATTATTGCTATGACGGCCAATGCCTTTGATGAAGATAAGAAAGAAGCTCTGGAAGCAGGAATGAACGGTCATATTGCGAAACCGATCGACATTTCGATGATGAAGGAGGTACTGCAGGAGATTTTGCAGTAGCAGACAAGGTAAGCGGCCTTGAAATCGGGTATTTGCTTTTATTGTTTACCCGGTGTTATGCTTAATAAAATAAATAAAAAAAGAACTGTCTTTAAGAAGGGCTTTTTAGTATTGCACTGTATTGTGTTGTATGAAGAAGCCCTTCTTTTTTTATAATCCATGTGCCGGGATGGAAGAACAGAAGCGGCAGAGAGGATAAAGAATTTAAAGGTAATGCCTGATTTACAGGCAGCTTTTGGATTTGTTAATAATTCAAAAGAAGAAGTGTATAAATTTACTTTCTGTGTTATAATTTTTAAAGAGCAGATATGGAAAAAGTGAGGAAACATAAGAAAGCGAGGAAATAGCATGGTATACAAATGTAGTGTATGTGGTTATGTATTTGACGAGGAAGCAGAGGGCAGGAGTTTTTCTGAATTAACACAGTGTCCTATGTGTAAGCAGCCGGCAGAAAAGTTCGAACTGGTATCCAAAGAGGAGAAAGGTGACGGAATTCCGGAGAAAGAGACGGAACTGAGTTACCCGAAGGAGACCAGAAAGACGGACAGCAATTACCGGTATATGAAAGAAATCCATGAAATGGCTGTAAGTGGAAAGTCGGCCATCGAGGCAATGGGAACCCAGATGAAGATGCCTGGCTGGGATGACATTCTGGTGCTGGGTGCACAGCTTAATCCCCTTCCGCTGGATGAGCATGCGGAGGTGTCTTTAAAAACAGTGATTGGGAAACATGCCAAAAAGCCCATGGTGCTGGACATGCCTGTTTATATTTCCCATATGTCCTTTGGGGCGCTTTCCAGAGAGACGAAAATTGCGCTGGCAAAGGGAAGTGCCATGGCAGGAACCGCAATGTGCAGCGGCGAGGGTGGTGTTTTGCCGGAGGAAAAGGCGGCAGCGCATAAATACATATTTGAATATGTTCCTAATTTATATAGTGTGACCACGGAAAATCTGACCACTTCTGATGCCATTGAGATCAAGATCGGGCAGGGAACCAAACCGGGCATGGGCGGGCATCTGCCAGGCAGCAAGGTGACACCGGAAATTGCCGCAGTCCGCAACAAGCCCTTAGGGCAGGATGTGATCAGTCCTTCCAGATTCCCGGGAATCAACAGCAAAGAAGACCTGAAAAATATGGTAAATATGCTGCGGCAGTGCAGTGGCGGCAGACCCATCGGAATCAAGATTGCCGCCGGAAGGATTGAAAAGGATCTGGAGTACTGCGTCTTTGCGGAGCCGGATTTCATCACCATAGACGGAAGGGGCGGAGCAACCGGTGCCTCTCCGGCAATTATCCGTGATTCCACAAGTGTGCCTACCGTTTATGCGCTTTACAGGGCAAGGAAATATTTGGACAGCGTGGGAGCCGACATTGATCTGGTGATCACCGGCGGGCTTCGTGTTTCCTCGGATTTTGCCAAGGCGATTGCCATGGGAGCGGATGCAGTGGCAATTGCTTCTGCGGCTATGGTTGCTGCGGCTTGCCAGCAGTACCGGATCTGCGGCAGCGGTATGTGTCCGGCAGGGGTAGCGACCCAGGATCCTGAATTGAGGAAAAGGCTGCAGGGTGATGCGGCTGCAAAGCGGGTTGCCAATTTCCTGAACTGCTCTGCTGAGGAGCTTCGTACATTTGCGAGGATCACAGGACATGAGGATATCCATGCTTTATCAGTGGATGACCTGTGTACGATCAGCAGGGAGATTTCGGAGAATACCAATATCATTCATGCATAATAAGATAGTTTTTTATAGGATAAGACATGGTAATGCCTTTTCCGGTTGACAGGTGAAGAAATTTTTCTTTGGTAGGAGGAGCAGAGTATGGTATTTCAAGTAAAAAATCCTGATTATACATTAAGTCCTTATACGGGAATGACAAGAAAGCACTGGATGGATGCAGGGCGCTATTTATTGGAAGGGATCTTTGGAAATATTCACAGCACAGACGATCCGCTGGTCATGCCGCGGAAGGAGACGAAAGTCACATACCCTCATCTCGATGCATCCGAAGAGCAGCAGGCGGCAGAGCGTAAGGCGGAAATTTTTGAAGGGCTTACCAGATCCTTTTTTATTGCGTCCGTTATGATCAAAAATGAGCCTGATATTGAAATTAACGGAATCAGGCTAAGGGATTATTACAAAAAGCATATTCTCCGTGCCTGCACCAGAGGGGATGAAGTTTATGTGGGCAATTATGAGGATATGCGTAAGCTTACCGGAACGACGGATCCATTCAGGACCTTTCAGCAGACCGTGGAGAGCTGCGCATTGGTGATCGGCCTTAATGCCTGCAGGGAGCAGGTCTGGATGAGCTATACGAAGGAGGAGAAAGACCGGATCGCGGAGCTTTTATCCAGCTTTGCCCATGGCAGCACGGTTCCCCAGAACTGGCGGTTATTTAATATGCTGGACATGGCATTTTTACATCAGGAGGGATATCCGATTGATAAGGAAATCATGGTGGATCATGCCCAGGCAATCCTGAATTATACGGTAGGTGACGGCTGGTACCGGGACGGACAGTGCTTTGATTATTATTCCTGCTGGGCATTTAATCTTTATACGCCTATCTGGAACAGCTGGTATGGTTATGAGAATGAGCCCTATCTTGCAAAGCGTTTTGAGGAATGTGCCAACCAGTTGATGAAGACTTATCCGGACTTTTTTGACCGGGATGGGTTTACGAATATGTGGGGAAGGAGCTGTATTTACAGAAATGGTGCAACAGGACCGTTGGCTGCCAATTTCCTGCTGAAAAATGCAGATGCAGACCCGGGAAGGGCAAGGCGGATCGCATCAGGATCCCTGCTGCAGTTCCTTACCAGAGATGATTTCTTATATCAGGGCGTTCCCACGCTGGGCTTTTATGACCAGTTTACGCCTTTGGTTCAGGGGTATTCCTGTGCGGAATCGCCATTGTGGATGGGAAAAGCTTTTCTGTGCCTGGAGCTTCCGGTGGATCACCCTTTCTGGACGGCGGTGGAAAATAACGGAAGCTGGGAGAGCTTAAAGCCCGGCGAGGTCAAAGAAACCACGCTGCCCGGACCTGCTCTTTGCTATACGAACCATGAAGCCAATGGGGAGACCATCCTGCGCAGCGGTAAGGTTTATAAAAACGAGCGGGATATCCATGGAATGTGGAATTATGGCAAATTGAATTACAACACCAAGTATCCTTGGGAATCAACGCCGGCAGGAAAGCAGGAAGAAGGGCAGGGCACTGGCGAGACAAAGGAAATCTGCGAATCCCAGCAGTACCTTCTGTTTGATACAGGGGCAAAAGAGCCATCCAGAGGAAATATCACGATCTGGTGTGGAGAAAAGGACGGTGTTTTGTATCGCAGACAGTTTTTTAACGGAAATCTGGAGACAGAGCAGCACTGGATGCAGGCAGTTAATCTGGCAGATTTTCCAGTGGAGAGGGGAATCTTGCGGGTAGATAAGCTGCGTCTTGTCAGAAGACCGGTTGCAGTGACCCTTGGCGCATACGGATTTCCGGATAATCCGGGAGCAGATGGAAGTGCTACCAGAGTGATCAGAAAAGAGGAAACGCTGCCTGACGGAAGCATGGCGCAGGCTGTGATCCTGATCGGACATGACCATACCGGCTTGCAAAGACAGATGGCTATGACCTGCTACAGAGGCTGGGAACAGATGGATCTGATCCATAGCAAAGGCACCAATCCGGATTCGGAAAATTCCATCGTGGTCTATGCCTCCATGCAAAGCCGCAAGCAGTATGGGAGTGCGGAGCCTTACCTTTTGATCTCTCAGGTTATCACGGCGGAGCTTCCGGGAAAGAGCACGGACGAGTGCGTCTTTTCACAGGAAGAACTATTTCCCATCCGCGAGATTATCTACGAGGATGCTGCAGGCACAGGGGCTTACGGAATTACCACGGTGTGCCTGAAAAACGGGGAAATCCGAAAGATTAATTTTGAAGGGATAGAGGCAGCTTTTTAATTAAAATTGATGTATCACGGAGTTAAAGTGCCGCTTAAGGTTTATGGGCATCCTGCCGATAAAGAGGATGAGGAGCTGCCATGGAACAAATTCGCGACAGTTCCCGGATGGTAAAAGGATTTACTGGCAAAACGGCGGAGAGGATAGAATCCCGCCGGTGCAAAGGAGGGCAAACAATGAGCAAGGTAAACGGTTATGGCGCTTATCAGAACACTTATCTTGAAAGCACCATACAAAGCAGAAACAAAGAGCAGGAGAAAAAGACCAAGGCAGCGCAGAAGAAGGAAGAGACCAAGAACGCTAAACAGCCTGTTTTAAGCAGCAGGGCAAAGCAGCTTTTGAAGGAATTGCAAAGAACTTATGGCAACATGGAATTCATGGTAGCCAGCTATGACACGGAAGAGGAAGCAAAATCCTATCTGTCCGGCGGAACCAAGGTATACAGCGTACTGATCGATCCGGAAGAACTGGAAAAGATGGCTTCCGACGAGGATGTGAAGAAAAAATATCTGGGCATGCTGGAAGATGCTACAAGTAAGCTGACCGACATGAAATCCCAGTTAGGAGACCAGAAGGATGAAGTAACACACATGGGTGTTTCCATTGGAAAAGACGGTACCATGTCATTTTTTGCGGATCTTGAAAAGCTTAGTGAGAAGCAGCGGGAGCGGATTGAAAAGAAGAGAGAAGAAAACCGTGAGGAAAGAGCTTCTTCTGACAAGGTGAAGAGAACCAGAGTTTATGGGGATTCCCCGGAGGAGCTTCTGAAACAGATCAGACAGATAGACTGGACTAAGATTAAGGAAGAAAAGGCTGGGGAAAGCAGCAGGAAATTCGACTTTAGCGTATAAATTAGTGTATAAAAAAGAAACGGCGTAGCCTGCGAGTTATGCCGTTCTTTTTTTTGACATAAAGATATAGAATCCCATTCCGCTGATATCCGCCAAAAACCATCCGATAGGGATTGCCCACCAGATGCCGGGAAGCCCGATGGAAGGAATGGGGGCAAGCAGGTAAGCAAGGAAAACCCTTGTTCCCAGAGAAATGACGGTAAGGATGACCGAGATCCCCGGCTTACCCAGTCCCCGGAACAGTCCGTACAAAAGAAACAGGCAGCCTATCCCGCAGTAGCATGCGCCTTCGATGCGGAGATATTGCACCCCGATGGCGATGATCTCGGTTTCTGAACTGCTGATAAATAAAAGCATCAGCCTGGGGGCAAATACGAAAACCAGCAGAGAGATCAACACACTGAAGGAGAAAGCAACTGCAACTGCAGAGCGGATACCCAGCCGGATCCGCTCTTTTTCTTTTGCCCCGTAGTTTTGGGCGATAAAGGTAGAAAAAGCATTGCCGAAATCCTGTACCGGCATATAAGCGAAAGAGTCAATTTTAACAGCGGCAGCAAAAGCAGCCATAACGGTCACGCCAAAGCTGTTGATCAGTCCCTGTACCATAAGGATGCCGAAATTCATGATGGACTGCTGGACGCAGGTAAGGAAAGAATACTGGAAAATCTGCGAGACAGCGTTTTTGCGGATGCAAATATGTTCCTTTTTCAGCTGCAGAAAAGGCATGCGGCGGACGCAATAAACGATCATCAAAAGCGCAGAGATCCCCTGGGATAAGATGGTGGCAAATGCAGCGCCGGATACCCCCATGGAAAACTGCAGGATAAATAAAAGATCCAGAAAAATATTCAGTACAGTGGAAAGTGCCAGAAAGGCAAGCGGAACCATGGAATTTCCGACAGAGCGGGAAAGAGCCGCAAAAAAATTGTAAAAGAAGGTAAACAAAATTCCGCAGAAAATAATCTGCAGGTAATTTTTCGTCATAGGAACCAGATCAGAAGGGATCTGCAAAAGTATAAGCAGGGGATCGGTCAAAAGCAATACCAAAGCTTCAATAACGATCGCCGGGATTCCAGTGATAACAAAGGAAGTGAAAATGTAGTTTTTCAATTCTTCCTGTTTTGCCGGCTCCGTAAAGCATGGAGAATACCACACCGCTTCCCATACAAAGCCCTAATAAAATAGAAGTCAAAAAAGTCATAAGCGTAAAGGAAGCCCCTACTGCCGCAAGCGCGTCTGCTCCCAGAAAACGCCCTACGATCAAAGTATCTGCGATATTGTAAAACTGCTGTAAAAGATTTCCTAAGATCATGGGATATGCAAAAAGAAGCATAGCCCTGGTGACATTGCCTTTGGTAAGATTTTGCTGCATTGCGGGAGCACTCCTTGGTAAATTGTTGACAAAATGATTATAGCGGTATTTGCAATAGGAGTCAAATCATTAGATCGAACAAGTTAATTAAAAAATTTCTTGCTAAAATCGTCCTGATATGCTACTGTAATTAAAGAACAAGTACCTGCCATGATTCATCTGGCAAATAGATTCTCTGTGTTGCATATCCGGCATTTTCTGCCAAACATCCAGAGTAAATAAGAAAAAGAAAGGAGAAGATGCCATTGAGGGAGTTTTATTGGACATATAAGCTGATATAATGTATTTAAGGATTGAAACCTGAAATAAATAATTTATTTCATTGACAAAATCGAACATTTGTTTTATAGTGATTAAGAACAAATGTTCTCGTATCGCTGCGGCTCATATCACCGCAGACTAATTAAGGAGAAACGATTCATGGGAAAAGAAGAAAAAAAAGAAGACAAATTAAAAGCATTGGATGCTGCTCTTGGACAGATTGAAAAACAATTTGGAAAAGGCGCGGTTATGAAACTTGGTGACTCGGCGGCACAGATGAACGTGGAGACGATTCCGACTGGTTCATTAAGCCTTGATATTGCCCTTGGGCTGGGGGGCATTCCAAAAGGAAGAATTGTGGAAATATATGGTCCGGAATCCAGTGGTAAGACGACAGTCACTTTACATATGATTGCAGAAGTTCAAAAAAGAGGCGGCATTGCCGGATTTATTGACGCGGAACATGCGCTGGATCCGGTTTATGCTAAGAATATCGGGGTTGATGTAGATAATCTGTATATTTCCCAGCCTGATAACGGAGAACAGGCATTGGAGATCACGGAGACGATGGTCAGGTCAGGGGCGATAGATATCGTAGTAATCGACTCTGTGGCGGCGTTGGTACCCAAGGCGGAAATTGACGGGGATATGGGAGATTCCCATGTAGGCTTGCAGGCACGTCTGATGTCCCAGGCGCTCAGAAAGCTTACTGCGGTAATCAGTAAATCAAATTGTACAGTAATTTTTATTAACCAGCTCCGTGAGAAGGTGGGGGTTATGTTTGGTAACCCGGAGACTACCACTGGCGGGCGTGCACTAAAATTTTATTCCTCTGTGAGGCTGGACGTGAGAAGAATCGAAGCATTGAAGCAAAGCGGAGAGATGATCGGAAACAGGACCAGGGTGAAGGTAGTTAAGAATAAGGTTGCGCCGCCTTTCAAAGAGGCCGAGTTCGATATTATTTTTGGCGAAGGGATTTCTATGGTAGGAGACATTCTGGATCTTGCGGCAGAGGTGAACATCATCAATAAGAGCGGTGCATGGTATGCCTATGAAGGAAACAAGATTGGCCAGGGGCGTGAGAATACTAAGATCTATCTTAAAAATAATCCGGATATTTTGGCGGAAGTCGAAATGAAGGTGCGCGCCCATTATGGAATGCAGGGTGCGCAGACATCTGAAGCGAAAGAGAAAGAAGAAAAGGCAGAAGAATAGAATTAACAGAAAGTGGCGTATTTTATGATGGTGACCGATATCTCAGAAATATCCAAGTCAAGGATCCGAGTAGAGATTGACGGAGAGGACAGTTTTGTCTTATATAAGGGAGAGCTGCGTGTTTATGGCATTAAAGAAGGGGAAAATATTCCCAGAGAAAGCTTCGAGCAGCTTATGTGTGAAGTTTTGCCGAAGCGTGCCAGACTCCGTGCCATGAATCTTTTGAAGGGCCGCAGCTATACTTCTTTTCAGTTGATGGACAAATTGACCACAGGCGGATATTCTGAAAAACAGGCAAGGGAAGCAGTGGACTATGTGGCGTCCTTTGGTTATATTGATGACAGACAGTATGCAAAGGATTTCATTGAATACAATAAAGAGCGGAAGAGCAAACAACGTATTTTGTCTGATCTGCAGCAAAAAGGAGTACCCAGACCGCTTCTTGAGGAAGTATGGGAAGAAACGGTGGGAGAGAATATGGCAGAGCTTGAAATGGAGCAGATCAGAGGGTGGCTTCAAAAGAAGCATTTTGATGCCAGACAGGGCTCCCCGGCGGATATTAAAAAGATGGCAGGATTTTTGTATCGGAAGGGTTTTTCATTTGATTCTATAAGAAGTGTACTTTCACTTGACATAACTTCTATTTGAGTTTAAAATTTAAGTGTTGTAAATTGCTTTTAGAATGTTATTTGTATGCATTCTATATAGATCAGGGTACAATGAAAACTAAATAAGGAGGTGCTCCTGTAAATGCAGCATGTTTTGATCGCAGTGATCGCTACGCTGGTCGTGACTGCTCCCATTGCATGGTTTTTGGCAACGGCATATCATAAAAAGGTATCAGAAGCCAAAATTGGGAATGCAGAGGAGAAGGCACGCGAGATTATTGATGATGCGCTGAAAACTGCTGAGACAAAAAAGCGCGAGTCTTTACTGGAAGTAAAAGAAGAGTCTATTCGTACCAAAAATGAATTGGACAAGGAGATTAAAGAACGTCGTGCCGAAGCGCAGCGTTATGAGCGCAGAGTCCAGCAGAAGGAAGAGAACATTGATAAAAAAGCTGACGCGATTGAGAAAAAAGAGGCAAGCCTGGCCAAGCGGGAAGATGAGCTGGCAAAGCAGCGTGTCGAAATTTCAAAGCTGAATGAACAGAGATTGCAGGAACTGGAGCGAATCTCAGGTTTAACCTCCGAGCAAGCAAAAGAATACTTATTAAAAATTGTTGAAGATGAAGTAAAGCATGAAACGGCCGTGATGATCAAGGAATTGGAGAATCGGGCTAAGGAAGAGGCTGATAAAAAAGCCAAAGAATACGTGGTTACGGCGATACAGAAATGTGCGGCAGACCATGTATCTGAAACTACGATTTCTGTAGTACAACTTCCGAATGATGAGATGAAAGGAAGAATTATAGGTAGAGAGGGAAGAAACATCAGAACTCTCGAAACACTTACCGGTGTGGATCTGATCATTGATGATACGCCGGAAGCGGTTATCTTATCCGGATTTGATCCTATTCGAAGGGAAGTGGCGAGGATTGCGCTTGAAAAACTGATTGTTGACGGACGTATCCATCCGGCAAGAATTGAGGAAATGGTAGAGAAAGCGCAGAAAGAAGTCGAAGTTATGATCAAAGAGGAAGGTGAAGCTGCGACGCTTGAAGTAGGCGTGCATGGCATTCATCCTGAACTCGTAAGACTGCTTGGCAAGATGAAGTTCAGAACCAGCTATGGGCAGAATGCATTAAAGCATTCTATTGAAGTAGCGCAGTTGTCAGGTCTTTTGGCCTCAGAACTTGGTCTGGATGTAAGAGTTGCAAAGAGAGCGGGTTTACTGCATGATATCGGAAAAGCAGTGGATCACGAGATGGAGGGTTCACATATTCAGTTAGGTGTCGAACTTTGCAGGAAGTATAAGGAATCGCCAGTTGTTATCAATGCTGTGGAATCCCATCATGGTGATGTGGAGCCGCAGACTTTGGTTGCGTGTCTGGTACAGGCTTCCGATACCATTTCAGCAGCAAGACCAGGCGCAAGACGGGAAACTCTTGAAACTTATACAAGCAGATTAAAACAATTAGAAGATATTACAAACAATTTTAAAGGTGTAGATAAATCTTTTGCAATTCAGGCAGGTAGAGAGATTCGTGTAATGGTAGTTCCAGAACAGATTTCTGATTCTGATATGGTTCTTTTAGCCAGAGATATTTCCAAGAAAATAGAAGCTGAATTGGAATATCCCGGACAGATCAAAGTTAATGTGATCAGAGAGTCGCGCGTAATTGATTACGCAAAATAAGATATTGTGATAAGAAAAAATGAGGAAAGTATTAAAAATACAAGGTTTTAATACTTTCCTTATTTACATTTTACGAATTGACAAGATCATTTAGATTTTTCAAAAGGGAGAAAAATGAAGGAAACAAAAATATTCAGTAAGAACGACATTTTCCAAAAATTTGAGGTATTGGAAACAAACCGAAATAAACGTTACAAATACAATGAATTTTTGGTTGAAGGCGTCCGAAGTCTTAATGAGGCGGTAAAGAATAACTGGAAAATCAAATCATTTCTTTATGATAAAAACAATCTTTCCGGCTGGGCGAAAGATATGATAAATAAGGTAAATACAGACTTGAATTTTTGCCTGGCTCCTGAGCTTATGAAAGAGTTGAGCGGAAAAGAGGACACTTCAGAATTGATGGCGGTAATTGAGATGCGGGAGGATAAACTGGAAAATGTTATGCTTTCCGAAAACCCATTTATTGTTTTGTTTGACCGTCCATCAAACAAGGGGAATCTTGGCACTATGATACGTTCGTGTGATGCCCTTGGAGCGGATATGCTTATCATTACCGGTCACTCGGTAGATCTGTATGATACAGACGTGGTTGTTTCAGCAATGGGGTCGTTTTTTAATTTGCCTGTCATAAGAATCTCTGACAACAGGGTGTTGTTTGAATACATTGACAAGCTGAAAAACAGATATGCCGATTTTATTACAATAGGGACTACGGCACACGATGAAAATCCTATTTACAGTGTTGATCTTACTTCTCCGCTTATGCTGATGATGGGAAATGAAACAATGGGATTAAATAAAACATTTAAGGAATATTGTGATTTGCTCTGCACAATTCCAATGTCTGAAAAATCATATGCAACATCCTTTAATGTAAGCTGCGCGGCTTCGATACTGATGTATGAAGTCACAAGACAAAGAGGCATAAACTAAAAGGAACAAATTATAGGATGGCAATGTTTTTTAATGCAGTCGGTGCTTTTTGTATATTATTGCCAGAAAAAGCGAAAATCGTAAAAAATATTCGGAAGAACACCCATAAAAAATAGCTTGTTAGCAGGATGCGGATATAGTAAAATAGTAGGGACGTTGGATTGTATACAATAATCCAACAATACCATACAATTGTTTTAGGAGGAATGTACGTCATGAAGGCATATAAGGAAATGGGAAGGGAAGAATTGCTTGCCTTAAAGCAAGAGCTTGCAGGTCAGTATGAGGAAGCAAAGGCAAAGGGGCTGAAGCTTGATATGTCCAGAGGGAAGGCGGCATCGGCTCAGCTGGACATGGAAATGGATTTTCTTGATGTAATTAATTCCGGCTCTGATTATAAAACGCAGGCTGGTGTTGACTGCAGGAATTATGGTCTGTTAGACGGTATTCCTGAGGCAAAAAAGCTGATGGGTGATTTGATGGGGGTTCCGGAAGATCAGGTCATTGTATGTGGAAATGCCAGTCTGAGCATTATGTATGATATGATTTCTCGTTCCATGATTTTCGGGGTGCAGGGGGGGACTCCGTGGTGCAAGCTTGACAAGATCAAGTTTCTTTGTCCTGTGCCGGGATACGACAGGCATTTTGCGATTACAGAACAGTTCGGAATTGAGATGATCAACATTCCTATGGCAGAGGATGGACCGGATATGGATCTGGTAGAAAAATATGTCAATAATGATCCGGCAGTAAAGGGCATCTGGTGTGTTCCCAAATATTCCAATCCGCAAGGGTATACTTATTCTGATGAAACGGTAAGGCGTTTTGCGGCGCTTAAGCCCGCTGCTCCTGATTTCAGGATTTTCTGGGATAATGCCTATGCAATCCACTTCCTTTATGAAGATAAAGACGAGGAGCTTCTGGAAATTTTAAGTGAATGTGAGAAAGCGGGAAATCCGGACATGGTATACGAATTTTGTTCCACATCCAAAGTGACATTTCCGGGCGGAGGCATTTCTGCACTGGCAGCATCCAAAGCAAATCTGGAATATATTAGAAAGACCATGACTATACAGACAATCGGCTACGATAAGCTGAATCAGCTCCGTCATGTGAGATATTTTAAGGATATAAACGGAATGAAGGAGCACATGAGAAAGCATGCGGCAATTGTGCGTCCAAAATTTGAGGCAGTGCTTGAGGTATTGGAGAGAGAATTAGGGGGATCAGGATTAGGCTCATGGACGAAACCGAATGGAGGATATTTCATTTCCTTTAACACAATGGAAGGGTGTGCAAAGGCGGTGGTAGATAAGTGTAAGGAAGCAGGGGTTATTTTGACCGGCGCGGGTGCAACCTATCCCTATAAAAAGGATCCCAAGGACGACAATATCCGTCTGGCGCCTACCTTCCCTTCTGCGGAAGAGCTTTCCATGGCTACAGATCTGTTTGTCCTTTGCGTGAAGCTTGTCAGTGTGGAAAAACTTTTGGAAGCTAAAGCTTAAGAAAGGCGGGGAAAATGGAAGAGTATAAGAGGCTGGACAGGACACTGATAGCCCATGGGGCGATCATCGATTATTATCAGGATACGATTCAGGTGCCAAATGGCAATATTGCCAAGTGGGATTTTATCGGGCATCAGGGAGCGGCGGCAGTGCTTCCGGTGGATGACCAGGGACGGATTATCATGGTCAGACAGTACCGCCCGGCATTAGACCGTTATACGCTGGAAATTCCGGCAGGAGGGCTTTTAAGTGCGGATGAACCGACGATGGATGCAGCAGGAAGGGAGCTTTCCGAGGAAACCGGTTATGTGTCGGATCATTTGGAGCTTTTGCTCACTATACGGACTACGGTTGCATATTGCAATGAAAAGATTGATATTTACGTGGCTGATCACCTTGTTGCCGGCAGCCAGCATCTGGATGAGGATGAGTATGTACAGGTAAAGGCTTACACTGTAGCTGAATTGACCGAAAAAATTTATAGCGGTGAAATTCAGGATTCCAAGACGGTTGCATCGATTCTGGCGTACAAAGACAAATATTTAAGATAAGTTTTTTAAAAGACAGGCAGTGCATATGCGCCGCCTGTTTTTCATATATTGAAAAAAAGAAAAACGGCAATTTTAATGAATAAGTCAGAAAAGATCAGGATATATCGAATTTGGTTTTATCTTTTCCTTGGGAGCTTTTTTTTAGGGATGCTGCTTATGAACATGGGAAATGAAATGCTGCTGGGGGATGAAGGTATTTTTAACGCGGCATCTATGAACAGATTGAAATATATTGAGATCAATCATGGAAAATTTTTTCAGTATGTGTTAAGGAAGCGGCTGGGGGAATGTGTGCTACTTCTCCTTATGTCTACTACTGCACTGGGAATGGTCACGGTCTATGCGGCAGTTTTCTGGCAGGGACTGCTTACTGGCATGCTGATGACAGCAGCGGCAATCCGGTATGGGTTAAAAGGGATTTTGCTGATCCTTGGCGGAATGTTTCCCCAGCAGTGTCTGCTGCTTCCGGCAGGGTTCATGCTGCTTGGCTGGTGCATGGAAAACTACTTTTTGATACATATCTATGGGAAGGGCATGTCACCCTTTTTCAGGAACAAAAGACAGCAGTTTCTTCATCAGGGGGTTTTTTTGATGTGGATCGTGCTGGTGATGCTGATCGGCTGTATATTGGAAAGTTATGTAAACCCGATTTTGATTTCTGACCTGATAAAAATTTTTTAAAAAAATTTTTTACAATATCTAGTATTTGCATGAATTTTGACTGGCGATATGTTGTATTTTTATAGAAAAAATTGCAAAATAAACGCAAAAAAGATAATAATTAAATTTGCTTTTCCTAAATTTCTTGATTATAATAAAATTTAAACACTGTTTATGTAAACAATATTTGCGTAGATTGTAAGGAAGGCAGGAGCAGCAATAACGGTATGGAAACAGAAATCAATTCATTTATGGTTTATTTGCATAATATTAAAATGACTTCTGAGAATACGGAAATGTCTTATCGCAGGGATCTGGTCAAGGTAAAGAATTATATGCAGGAGCAGGGGATTGACGATGTGAAGAAGATCACTGCCACGAACCTGAATTCTTATATTCTTTATTTGGAAAAAAATAAACTTTCCGCTGCCACGATATCAAGGAATATTGCTTCGCTAAAAGCTTTTTACCATTATATGTGTAAAGAAGGCATCGTATCGGAGGACGTAGCGGAAGCTCTTCACGCTCCGAAGATTGAGAAGAAAATCCCCGGCATATTATCGATGGATGAGGTGGTAAGGCTCTTGGAGCAGCCCGCCGGTTCCACGCCAAAGGAGATCCGGGATAAGGCGATGCTGGAGTTGTTGTATGCGACAGGGATCAGGGTAACAGAGCTGATCACGTTAAAAGTCAGCGACATCAATTTGCAGATGGGGTATATTGTGTGTAAGGATAACGGCAGGGAGAGGGTCATTCCTTTTGGAAATGCGGCAAGAAACGCATTGCTCCATTATCTGGAGAAGAGCAGACAGTCTATGATCGCGGATACAGATTCCGATTATCTGTTTGTCAATTGTTCCGGGCAGCCTATGAGCCGTCAGGGATTTTGGAAGCTGATCAAATACTATGCAAGGAGAGCCGGAATTGTGTCGGATATTACGCCCCACACACTGCGCCATTCCTTTGCGGCGCATTTGGTTGAAAATGGGGCGGACTTGCGGAGTGTGCAGGAGATGCTGGGACATTCGGATATTTCCACCACTCAGATATACGTGAATATGAGCAGAAACCGCCTGAGAGAAGTATATACCAAGGCACATCCAAGACATTAAAAAGGCTGTGGCGCCTGTGACAGAAATCACATGTGCTGCAGCCTTTTATTCCCGCGGGCAATGAGTCAAGCGGATGCGAAGCATCCATTTCATAAAATAGAA
>ERZ808054.1059-NODE-1059-length-18300-cov-4.590956_pt1 | contig 18300 bp, 14 predicted proteins | sample MGYA00380201_ERZ808054 | MGnify/ENA primary metagenome ERZ808054 (study PRJEB31490, sample SAMN06133419) | mouse gut metagenome | isolation source: Z5_2 | host: mice | place: China: Chengdu | collected 2015-05 ... | reverse complement strand
TCCACAAAGAGCGGCGCCGATACGCGCGCCAGGTTCAGACGCTGTGCGATCTGGTTTTGAAAAAAATCCTTTACCGTCTTGATGGCGATCTGTGTGTCATGCAGGTTGAGCGCCGAATGGTAATGGTTGGGAATCTTTAGATTTTCCATTGCTGGTTATCCTCCTTGTATTCGTAAAGATATGATTTTGCTGTCAAACACGATATTTTTAGTATCGCACTTTATTTTATGAAAATCAATCCCAAATATGATGAAAATCGGTAAAAATCGGGTATGCCGGGATTCGCAATTTTATGTTGCGCAGAGCTGACCAGTCATGTTAAGATATTGTCGAAACGAAACAGATGTTGAATGCGAACTATTATCGGATCGAGTGGTTTTCGTTTGACGAACAACATGAGGAGACAATATGAGAAATAAGGTACTGATCATTGATGACGCGGAGTTTAACCGCGAGATGCTGACAGAGATACTGGAGGGAGAGTACGGGATCCTTACGGCGGAAGACGGACAGAAGGGGATCGGCCTGCTCGAGCGGCATGAGGGTGAGATCTGCGTGGTGCTGCTGGATCTGGTCATGCCGGTCATGGACGGCTTTGAGGTGATGCGGATCATGGAACGGCGGGGGTATCTCAAGCATATACCGGTGCTGGTGATCAGTGGTGAGACTGCGGTGGATGTCGAGCGCAAGTGCTTTGATCATGGTGTGACGGATTTTATCAAGAAGCCGTTTGACAATGAGATGGTCCTTCGGCGTGTGCGGAATATGGCTGATCTGTTTGCGTACAGAAACTGTCTGGAGGAGCGGGTAGAGTCCCAGACGATGACGCTCAAGCGCCAGTATGAGATGATCTGCAAACAGGCGGAAGTGTTAAAGCAGCGCAATGAGCAGATCACGGATATTCTGGCGGAGGTCGTGGAGAGCAGGAACCTCGAGAGCGGGGAGCATGTAAAGCGTGTGAAGACCTACACAAAGATCCTGGCGCGGGAGCTGATGAAGCGGTATCCCGAATACGGCCTGACGGATGAGGAAGTGCGCATCATCGAGTCGGCGAGCGCGGTCCATGATATCGGAAAGATCTCGATACCGGACAATATCCTGCTAAAGCCGGGGCGGCTTTCGGATGAGGAGTTTGAGTGCATGAAATCGCACACGATCCGCGGCTGTGAGGTGCTTTCCCATATCGAGGGCGTGTGGGACGAACGCTACAGGAAATATGCTTACACGATATGCAGGCACCATCACGAGCGCTTTGACGGCAGGGGCTATCCCGACCGGCTTGTGGGCGATGCCATTCCGATCGAGGCGCAGATCGTGTCGGTTGCGGACGTGTATGATGCGCTGATCAGCGAGCGCTGTTACAAGAAAGCCTTCACGAAAGAGAAGGCGTTTGACATGATCACGAACGGTGAATGCGGTACGTTTTCACCGAAACTGCTGGACTGCTTCCGGAATGCAAGAAAGATCATGGAAAATGTATCGCGGGTGGAGCAGGTGTGATTTTTTGGGGCAGAGAATGGAGGAAGGGATATGGCAGAGACATATGAGAAGGAAGGGATTCTTTATTTTAGGGAGCCATTTCGATCTGATCTGGTAGAGTGGAGCGATACGCATTTAGGTCTGAATACGATCATATTAAAAAACAGTGAGGATTTCGGAAACAGGATCATCAGTGTTGTCGCTGTGTCGACAGACAAATGCTATAATGATGCGTTGTTTGACGTGAAAAAAGGTTTGACGGGGGTAGAGATATTGATGGGGATACCTGAAGAGGAGGTTAACTGCATTGATTCGATTTTTATACAGTCAGAGAACTAAGAACTATATAGGGTACTTAGAAAATACGGACATATTTAAAGATATAAAAATACCGGTAAAGTTTGATACTGGTGCTGTTGCAACGATATTTACAGCCAAAGTTTTTGGCCTGAGTGAAGAGCGCGTAAGAGCCGTCGCCAGCAGAATTGAACAGAAAGCACTGACCAGACAGAGTTTTACATCCGCAACAGGGCATATATTTTATGGTTATCCTTGTTATTGTGACAATATCAAATTAGGCGATATTATCCTCAAACGATTTTATTATTATCTTGTGTTGGACAGCAGCAGATCTAAGGCTTTGATCGGAGATGATTTTATATCATGCTGTACGTTTAGCCATAGTTATGAGAGTGATATTGTTGTTACGGGATTTCATGCGGAAAAATATGGGAAAAAGTGCGCATCGAATGCAAAGGTATTGAATACAAATGAGATCCTTTCTCTTGAAAATAAATAAAAGATATTGACATTTACCCTACAAGGGTATAGTATAAAATACACAGAGCGGTATGGAAGGAGAAAATTGAATGAATAACGAAAATCTGGAAAGACTGGAAGAGACAGAAAATGCAGAAGTATGTGAAACTGCGGAAAAGGATGAGGCAGCATGCGGGCACTGCTCCGAAAAGACCAAGGAGCGTACTGGAAAAGAGTACAAGGACATGATCAACAGGCTAAGCCGCATCGAGGGGCAGGTCCGCGGCATCAAGAATATGGTCGAGAAGGATGTCTACTGCACCGATATACTGGTGCAGGTGGCGGCGGTGAACGCGGCGCTCAACAGCTTTAACCGGGTGCTTCTGGCAAACCACATCAAGACGTGTGTGACGCAGGATATCAAAGACGGCAAGGAAGAGACCGTCGATGAGCTGATCCAGACACTCAAGAAGCTGATGAAATGAGAACGCGAGGGCGCTGTGGATCAGGATGTTGAGAAAGGGGGATAAGGATGGAACAATACGCAGTGACAGGCATGAGCTGCGCCGCCTGCAGTGCGCGGGTGGAAAAGGCGGTGTCAAAGGTGGCAGGGGTGCAGTCCTGCTCCGTCAGCCTGCTCACGAATTCCATGGGCGTGGAGGGGAGTGCGTCCGCGGACGAGGTGATCCGGGCGGTGGAGGAGGCCGGATACGGCGCTTCCGTCAAGGGGAGCCACCGTGCTGCCGGCAGTGCTGCCTCCGCCTCTGCTTACAGCGAACAGGAGGAGATGCTGCGGGACAAGGAAACGCCTGTGCTGAAACGCAGGCTGTGGTATTCCGTAGGCTTTCTGATCGTCCTGATGTATTTTTCGATGGGGCATATGATGTGGGGGTTCCCGGTGCCGGCGGCTCTGGCGGACAATCATGTCGCGATGGGGCTGATCCAGTTGCTGCTCACGGCCGCGGTCATGGTCATCAACCAGAAGTTCTTTGTCAGCGGTTTCAAAAGCCTGTGGCACAGGGCGCCCAACATGGATACGCTCGTCGCACTCGGATCGACGGCAGCCTTTGTCTACAGTACCTATGCGCTGTTTGCCATGACAGACGCCCAGTTGAAAAACGATCACGCGGCAGTCATGGGATACATGCACGAGTTTTACTTTGAGTCGGCAGCGATGATACTGACGCTGATCACAGTGGGAAAGATGCTGGAGGCGCGCTCCAAGGGAAGGACGACGGACGCGCTGAAAGGGTTGATGAAGATATCGCCGAAGACAGCGGTGGTGGTGCGCGGCGGCAGTGAGGAAAAGGTTCCGGTCGAGGAGGTTGCCGTGGGGGATCTCTTCGTGGTGAGACCGGGTGAGAGCATACCCGTCGACGGTGTTGTGCTGGAGGGAGAGAGCGCCGTGAACGAGGCGGCGCTGACAGGCGAGAGCATCCCTGTCGACAAGCAGGCTGGCGACAAAGTGTCCGCCGCGACGGTGAACCAGTCAGGATTTATCAAGTGCAGGGCTTCGAGGGTGGGGGAGGACACGACACTCTCCCAGATCATCAAAATGGTGAGCGACGCCGCTGCCACGAAAGCACCGATCGCGAAGGTGGCGGATAAGGTGTCGGGCGTGTTTGTCCCCGCGGTGATCGCGATCGCGCTGGTCACGATCCTCGTGTGGCTTGCGGCGGGGCAGACAGTCGGGTTTGCGCTCGCCAGAGGGATCTCCGTGCTGGTGATCAGCTGTCCCTGCGCGCTGGGGCTTGCGACGCCTGTGGCGATCATGGTCGGGAACGGCGTGGGCGCCAAAAACGGTATCATGTTCAAGACGGCAGTGTCGCTGGAGGAGGCAGGAAAAGTGTCGATCGTGGCGCTGGATAAGACCGGGACGATCACGAGCGGGGAACCGAAGGTGACAGACATCATACCGGCGGAGGGGATATCGGAGGACGAACTGGTCTCCGTGGCGTATGCGCTGGAGCAGAGGAGTGAGCATCCGCTTGCGCGCGCTGTCAATGAGTACGCCGAGGCGTATCTTGCGGGCAGAAAGAGCGGGGAGGGGACGCCCATCCGGATATCGGATTTCAGGGCACTTCCGGGAAACGGGTTGACGGCTGTGCACAACGGAAGGCGGCTGTATGGCGGAAACGCCAGGTTTATCGGGGAGAAGGCTGCCATCGCGCAGGGTCTTGTACAAAAGGCGGAGCGGCTGGCGGAGGAAGGCAAGACGCCCTTGTTTTTTGCACAGGAGTGCACCGGGGGACCGGGAAGCGCTGACGGGCTATTGGGCGTGATCGCCGTGGCAGATGTCATCAAGGAGGACAGCAGGCAGGCGGTGGAGGAACTCAAAGGCATGGGGATCCATGTGGTCATGCTGACGGGCGACAATGCGCGGACCGCGAGCGCGATCGGGAGACAGGCGGGTGTCGACGAGGTGATCGCGGGGGTACTCCCTGACGGTAAGGAGAGTGTCATACGCAGCCTGATGGAGAAGGGCAGGACGGCGATGGTGGGTGACGGGATCAATGATGCGCCGGCGCTGACGAGAGCGGACATCGGCATCGCGATCGGCGCCGGGACGGACATTGCGATCGACGCGGCGGATGTCGTGCTGATGAAGAGCCGTCTGCGGGATGTGCCCGCGGCGATCAGGCTGAGCCGCCATACGCTCAAAAATATCCACGAGAACCTGTTCTGGGCTTTTTTCTACAATATCATAGGGATCCCGCTGGCAGCAGGCGTGTGGATCCCGCTGTTCGGCTGGCAGCTCAATCCTATGTTCGGCGCTGCGGCGATGAGCCTGTCAAGCTTCTGCGTGGTGACGAATGCGCTGCGGCTGAACCTGATCGACATCTACAGTGCAAGGCGCGACAGGAGACGTCATCTGACGTGCAGGGAAAACAGTTCCGGCACGATAGATCATCATACAATGAAGGAAGGAGAAGGGAATATGACAAAGACAATGAAGATCGAGGGCATGATGTGCGGGCACTGCGAGGCGAGGGTAAAGAAATGCCTCGAGGCGCTTGAGCAGGTGGCGGAGGCGGCGGTGAGCCACGAGGCAGGGACCGCAGTACTCACACTGCGTGCAGAGATCAGCGATGATGTCCTGAAAAAGACAGTTGAGGATCAGGACTACAAAGTGATCTCTGTGGAATAAGGGATCAGGTGCTGTAAGGAAAGGTGCGCTGGCGGGATCAAAAGCCAGCGCATTTTTGTGCACAGGGACACCCGCGGAAGAAAGTGCAGCCGCATTGTGCACACAATTGCACCTTTTTGCACATAAGGCATACTTGAGTGTATATTTTAATTAGAATATATTGACAAAAATGTGTCAAAAAAGTAAGATTAAAATGTGCTGTTGTCCATAAATACGGCTGCCGGGCGGATCAGAGCGGTCTGGCACAAAGGAGTTAACATATATGTATAGTAAAAACACAATATTACTGGTGGATGATGAGGAAGTAGGCAAGAGGAGGCTCAGGGATGTGATCTCTGATGAGTTCGGGGTGCTGGATGCATCGAACGGTCAGGAGGCGCTTGAGATCCTTGCCGCCAATGTTGACAAAGTGGCAGTGATCGTGCTGGATCTGATCATGCCGGTCATGGATGGTTTTCAGTTTATGGCTGAGTTTCGCAGACATCAGGAGTACGACAACATTCCGGTGATCGTCGCCACCGCCAACGAGGACTGGCACTCCGAGCAGAAGTGCCTGGAGGCAGGTGTCTGGGATTTTGTCATGAAACCGTACAATCCGGTGCTCCTGCGGTTCCGCATCAGGAATGCGATCGATAAGAGTCGTATGATCATGGTTGAGCGGGATGCAGTCACGGGACTATACACGAAGTTCAAATTTTACCGGGAGGTCCGTATGCTGCTTTTGGAGAATACGGAGAGGACGTTTGCGTTGGTGCGCTTTGACATCGACCGCTTCAAGATGATCAATAACTTTTACGGCACCAAGGAGGGCGACAAGGTACTGCAGAGTGTCGCCGCGGAGCTGAGGCGGATCTCGACGGTATTTGACCGGTTTGTCTATGGCAGGATGGAGAATGATGTTTTTGTGGTGTGCATGCCGTTCATGGAGGAGAATATCGATCTGCTCGTCAATGCACTCCAGATCAATCTGAGGAAAGTGAACAAGGACTATAATATCAAGGTGTCGTGCGGCGTGTATGTCATCAATGACGATACGCTGGATGTGACAGAGATGTATGACAGGGCGTATCTGGCGGCAAAGAGCTGTAAGGGCAGGTTTGTCCAGAGCATTGCGTACTATAACGAGAGCATGATCGAGGATATGCGGCAGGAGCAGTTCATCATCAACGAAGTGAACCGCGCCATCGAGGAGGAGCAGTTCGAGGTGTATCTGCAGCCGAAGATCAATCTGGCGACAGACTGCTCGTACGGCGCGGAGGCTTTGGTGCGCTGGAGGCACCCGGATCGGGGAATGATCTCTCCGGGGGAGTTCATACCGGTCTACGAGCGCAATGGCATTATCGGCAGGCTGGACCAGTACATGTGGCGCCATGTCTGCAAGCTGCTGCGCAGATGGCTTGACGAGGGCAGGCAGCCGAACCCGATCTCTGTGAATGTGTCGAGGGTAAATATCTACAATCCGCAGCTGGTAAAGATCTTCAAGAAGCTGATCACCGAGTATCAGATCCCGGCAGAACTTCTGAACCTGGAACTGACCGAGAGCGCCTTCATGGAGGATCAGGATCTGATCATGAAGACGATGAGCAATCTGCACAAGCTGGGCTTTAAGATCATGATGGATGATTTCGGAAGCGGGTACTCTTCCCTGAATGTCCTTAAGGACATGGAAGTCGACTATCTGAAGGTAGACATGAAGTTTCTGCAGGATCAGGAGGCGAACGGGAAAGGGGAGAAAGTACTGACCTCCGTGATCCGCATGGCAAAATGGCTGCGCCTCCCGTCGATCGTGGAGGGTGTGGAGACGATCGAGCAGGTGGACTTCCTCAAATGCATAGGGTGTGAGTACGCGCAGGGGTATTATTATGCGAAACCGATGACCGTTGCCGAGTATGAGGATTTCATCGCCAGGGAAGCGTCGATGGGGACAAAGTGCAGCACGGACGAAAATATTGCGATCATCAATGAGCTGTGGAACACGCGCTCGAACACCAGCAGGCTTTTTGACATGCTCGAGATGCCGATCGCGGTGTACGAGTACAGGAATGAAAAGCTCGAACTGCTCAGGACGAACAACCGGTACGAGAGCGAGATCATATTTGATAAAAATGTCAGTGAGGGTGAGCACAACAGGCGGATAGAGGCGGAAAGGAGCATGCTGAGAGAGGCGTTTGCAAAGATCGTGCGGGGAGATTTCTGCGGACCGATGGAGTATGAGCTGACAGGCGGGATCTGGTATCGTGTGACAGTGAAGGTGATCGGGAAGCGGGCAGACACCATGATCATGATGGTCACATTCTATGAGATCAGTGAATATAGATAATGTTTTTCAGGCGCAGCGAATATAGTTGCGCCTGTTTGTCTGATGTATTATAATAGACAAAGCGGCAGGGAGAGAGCAAGGATCCCCGGCGGAAGGGTGGGATATGGATGGAAGTAAAGGATATCCTTGAGCAGGTGCAGAGCGGCGGGATGACAGTCGATGAGGCGGAGAGGCATCTGAGGCAGCAGGCGCCGCGGGATATATCGAGTGAGTACTATGATGAGATGGGTTTTGCGAAACTTGACATGCACAGGGAGGTTCGGACGGGCTTTCCCGAGGTCGTCTACTGTGCCGGCAAGCCGGATGCGTACCTGGTGTCGATATATCAAAAGCTGTATGAGAAAAACGGCAGTGTGTTCGGGACGAGGGCGAGCGAGACGCAGTACGAGCTGGTGCGCGGGGTGCTCCCGCAGGTGCAGTATGACAGGGTTTCCGGGATATTAAAGATAGAGGATGATCCGCAGGGGAAGGCGGCGCAGCGCATCGGAAAGATCGCTGTCTGCACGGCGGGGACAGCGGATATACCGGTGGCTGAGGAGGCGGCACAGACGGCGGAGTATTTTGGCAGCCGTGTCGAGCGGGTATACGATGTGGGCGTGAGCGGTATCCACCGGCTGCTGGCGCATACAGGGACGATACAGGAGGCAAACTGTGTGGTGGCAGTGGCAGGCATGGAGGGGGCGCTGGCGAGCGTGATCGGAGGGCTGGTCAGCAATCCGGTCATCGCGGTGCCGACGTCCGTCGGATACGGTGCGAGCATGCACGGTCTCTCCGCGCTGCTCACGATGATCAACTCCTGTGCGAACGGCATTGCGGTGGTGAATATCGACAACGGTTACGGTGCGGGATATATGGCGACACAGATCAACCGTCTCGCGCAGGGGCAGCGTGCCTGAGCGGGACAAAAACGGACTTGAGAAAATGCTTGAGAAAATGAGAGCAGATAAGGGAGATTGGGACAGATGAGAAGAACATTGTACCTGGAATGCTATTCCGGGATCAGCGGGGACATGACTGTCGGCGCACTGCTGGATCTCGGCGCGGACAGAAAGGCGGTCGAGGAGGCGGTTGACAGCATCAGACCGTTTGTGCAGGGATTTGACATCGCGGTGACGAGAGTGCAGAAGGCGGGCATTGACGCCTGTGATTTCAATGTGATGCTCGACAGGGAGCATGAGAACCACGATCATGATATGGAGTATCTGCACGGACATGATCACGGGGAAGCGCATCCCCATGGACACGAACATCATCATGGGCATGAGGAGGGACATCATCACGGGCATGACCACGGGGGAGAACACCACGGACATGGGGCGGATCATCATCATGCACACACAGGACTGAAAGAAATAACAGATGTTTTGAATAAGGCAAAACTCACGGATGGGGCAAGGGCACTGGCGATGAAGATCTTTGGCATTCTCGCCGAGGCGGAGGCAAAGGCACACGACAAGCCGTTGAGCGAGGTGCACTTCCACGAGGTGGGCGCTGTGGATTCGATCGTGGATATCATGTCCGCCGCCGTATGTGTGGATTCCCTGAAAGAAAAATATCATATAACAGATGTTACTGTATCGGAATTGTACGAGGGACACGGCAGTGTGCGCTGCCAGCACGGGATCCTGCCAGTGCCGGTTCCCGCGACGGCAAACATCATGGAGGCATATGGACTCCCGGTGCACTTTATGGAGATGCAGGGAGAGTTCGTGACGCCGACAGGTGCGGCGATCGCCGCGGCAGTCAGGACGACAGAGCGTCTTCCCGGCAGCTGCAGGGTGGTGGCACAAGGCGTCGGGGCAGGCAAGCGGAATTACGAGAAGGCGAGCCTGCTGAGGGCGATGATCATGGATGTGCCAGAGGAGCGGCAGGATGTCATCTACAAGCTCGAGTCCAACATTGACGACTGCCCGGGGGAGGCACTTGGCTATGTGATGGACAGGCTGTTTGATGCCGGGGCGCGGGACGTGTATTATACACCGGTTTACATGAAAAAGAACAGACCGGCATACCAGCTCAATGTGATCTGCAGAGAACAGCACATCCCGAGGCTGGAGCAGATCATCTTCCGCGAGACGACCACGATCGGCATCCGGAGAGTGGAGATGGAGCGCACCGTGATAGAGCGGGAGCAGCGTTTATATAACACGAGTTTGGGAAAAATAGAAGTGAAAGTGTGCGGTGACAGGATCTATCCCGAGTACGAGCCGCTGGCAGCAGCCTGCCGGGAGCGGGGGATCGCGTACCTTGATGCATACAACAGGGTGTATGCGGAATTGAACGGCGAGTGCGGTCCAAATGGCGCAAACAGAATGGAAGAGCAGAGGGAGAGAGCATGAGCGGCAGAAAGATAACAACAGTGATTTTTGATCTGGACGGGACACTTCTGGACACTTTGGAGGATCTGAAGAATGCGACAAACCACGCGCTGCGGGTTTGCGGCATGCCGGAGCGGACGCTGGGCGAGATCCGGCAGTTTGTGGGAAACGGTGTGCGCAATCTCATGGTGCGCGCTGTGCCGCAGGGGGAGGAAAACCCTGGATTTGAGCGTGCCTTTGCGGTCTTCAAGGAATATTACGGGGAGCACTGCAACGATGAGACGAGGGCGTACGACGGCATACCAGCGCTATTGCAGGAATTAAAGAACGCTGGTTATGCGATGGCGATCGTCTCCAATAAGATCGATTCGGCGGTGCAGGATCTGTGTGCCCGATATTTTCCGCAGGTGGATGTGGCGATCGGTGATCGGGAGAACCTAAGGAGAAAACCGGAGCCGGACAGTGTGTTCCTCGCGCTGAAGGCGCTCGGCAGGACAAGGGAGGAGGCTGTCTATGTCGGGGATTCCGATGTGGATCTTGCGACGGCACAGAATGCAGGGCTGCCCTGCATCAGCGTGCTCTGGGGCTTCCGGGACAGGGAATTTCTGGCAGCGCATGGCGCGACAACTTTTGTGGAAACACCCAGTGAAATAACAAGTGTTTTATCACAGTGGTTATTGTTCTGACGTTTGGGCAGGGGGATGGAGATGAGGATTGCGATCTGCGATGACGAGGAGGTGCAGCGCCTGCTGCTGCAGCGCTATGTGCAGGAGTGGGCGCTGGACAGTAAAGTGGAGGTGGAGACGAGGCTCTTTGCCAGCGGCGAAAGTTTCTGGTTTGCGTGGGAGGATGACCGCGCCTATGATCTGCTAGTCTTTGACATCGAGATGGGACAGCTGAGCGGCATGGAGCTTGCCGCCGAGATCCGCAGGAAGGACGAGGACATTCCGATCCTGTTCGTGACAGGCTATGACAGCTATATGGCGCAGGGGTTTGAGGTGGCGGCGCTGCACTACCTGCTCAAGCCGCTCCAGAGGGAGAAACTTTTCGCAGTGCTTGACAAGTACAACAAAATGCGGCTGCGGAGGGCACCGGAGGAGAAAATACTGTTCCGCTCGGATGAGGGACCGCTGTCCCTGCCGGCGTCAAAGATTTGGTACATCGAGGCGATGGCGCACCAGTGTGTCCTGTACACGGAAGATACATCACATGTGTTATGTTCCTCGATCGGTGAGATGGCCAGGCAGCTGTGCAGCCGGAAGGAGTTTGTGCGCTGCCATCGGTCATTCCTGGTGAATGTGCGCCATATCTCTGCGATCGTGAAGCCGGAGCTTGTCCTGGATGACAGGCGCAGGATCCCGGTGAGCCGGAGCGCGGAGAAAGCGGTCAGCCAGGTGTTTATCGAATGGTATAAGGGATGACTTTATGATGTGGAAAATGACAGGAATAGTGGTGTTGCTGCTGGCAGTGCTCCTGATCAACCTGATGCTGTGGCGCTTTGCGATGCCGGTGTATGTGAACCGCAGGATCTCGCGATTCCAGAATGAGCTTGTCAACAGGCACTATGACGAGGTGGAGACGATGTACCGCACGATGCGCGGGTGGCGGCACGATTATCACAACCATATCCAGACATTGGCGGCGTATATGAGCATGGGACGGTACGAGGAGGCGTCCGGGTATCTGGAACTTCTGGCGGAAGACCTGGCAAGGGTGGACACGGTGCTGCGGACGGGCAACGTGATGGTGGATGCGATCCTCAACAGCAAGCTGACGCTGATGCAGGAGCGGCAGATCCATGTGGATGCCACTGCCCAAGTGCCAGGGGAGATCGCGATCCCGGACATCGAGCTGTCCGTTCTGATCGGAAACCTCATGGACAATGCGATGGAAGCGTGCATGAAACTGCCGGAGGAGGAGCGCTTTATCCGCATTTATATCGACGTGATCAAGAAACAGCTCTATATTTCCGTCACCAATTCCATGAAGGGCGCGGCGCGGCGGCACGGGGAGCGTTTTCTCTCTGACAAGCAGGGAAATCACGGTTTCGGGCTGCTGCGGATCGACGATATCGTGGCAAAACACGGCGGATATCTGAACCGCAAGACGGAGGAAGGCGTGTTTGCGACGGAAGTGATGCTGCCCATGGAGCATATATAATATATGTAGAAGGGCGCTTATTGGAGAAGACCAATAGGCGCCTTTTATCATGCACGCTCTAATGTCCATTAGTGCGCAATGAGCTACAACTCGTGCAAAAACTGTGCCGGGACATTTGGTTGTGGTACACTGATCATGCAGGGATAAAAAGCCTTCCCGGAATGGCAGAGAGACTCCGGGAGCCTGTGATATCATAAATATAGTATATGTAGTAGTGGAAATGGAGGTTTTGACGCGATGCTTTATATGTCACATATTTTCGAGGACAGGAAACGGCGCAAGTACGGTCTGGTCAGCAATTTCATCTACAATATGAGATCTGCAAAGGAGTGGGACAAAAAGCTTTTCTGGGCGCAGATCATGATGGTGGTCCCCAACGTGGCTGCGTCGCTTCTGGGCACATATCTCCCGTCGAGGCTGGTGTCGGATCTGGCGGCGCAGGTCGGGATCGCACAGCTGATGCTGGAGCTGGTGGTGATCTGTGTGGTCATGTGGGGCGGCAACGCCGCGTTCGAGGTGATGCTCGAGTACTGTGACCTGGAAGGGAGCTTTATCAGCACATATTATGCAAAGCGGTTTGTGCGCAAGATCATGGATGTGGACTACGATTATCTCGAGGACGAGGCGTTTCAGAAGGTGTCGGGAAATGCGTGGCGCGTGGCGCGCTTTGGACAGGGGGTGTCGAACGCGGTGGTGGCGTTTCCTCAGTTTCTGTCGTACTTGACGGGCGTTGTGATCTATGGCGTCCTGCTGATGCAGAGGAGTGTGCTCCTGCTCCTCATCACGATGCTGACTGTCAGTGTGAGTCTGTGGCTGCTCTCTATTGCCCGCAAGAAGCACGCGCAGTATTATGAGAAACTTGCGCTGTCATCGAGAAAAGCGGGATATATCACGGCGCAGGCAACGGACAGCGCGGCGGGCAAGGATATCCGTATCTATCACCTGTTGGACTGGTTCCTGGAAAAGTATGACGATGCCCTGCGCGAGATCGGCAGGATGTACGGGATCATCCACGACTGGTATCTGTTCCGCAACCTCTCACATGCGGTGCTGCAGCTTATTATGGATGGTGCGTCATTTGGCCTCCTGGCATATATGCTTGCATCCGGGCAGATCACGGCGGCGGAGTTTGTGTTCTACATCGGTCTGGTGAGTGGATTTTCCCTCTATTTTGAGAATACGCTCCGCCAGGTGATGAGCTTTAACAACACCAGCGCCTCCATCAGTTATCTGCGGGAATTCCTGGAGGTTGAGGACCGGTGGAACCGCGGGGAGGGCGTCGGCACAGCACAGATGGAACAGATCCGGAACAATCCGGTCAAGATCGAATTCCGCAATGTGTCCTTCGCATATCCGGGCAGTGACAAGCTGACTCTGAAAAATATCAATGTGGTGATCCGACCGGGGGAAAAGATCGCGCTGATCGGCTTGAACGGCGCCGGAAAAACGACGTTTGTCAAACTGTTGTGCGGATTTTATCACCCGACAGAAGGGGAGATCCTGCTCAATGACATCCCGATCGATCGGTTTGACAGGGACGAATACTACAGTCTGGTATCTGTATTATTTCAGGATTCCACGATGATGGCGCTGTCGCTGGACGAAAATCTGACGGGGCAGAACCCGGAGGATATCGACAGGGAACAGATGCAGAGGGCGCTGGATCTGTCTAACTTTGACGCGGTTTACGAGAAACTCGCCGACAGGGGGCGGACGATGCTGGTCAGGGAGATCAACAAGACTGCGACGGATTTTTCCGGCGGTGAAAAACAACGGTTGTTATTTGCGAGGACATTGTACCAGGACACGCCGCTTGTGATCCTCGACGAGCCGACGGCGGCGCTCGATCCGATCGCGGAAAACGAGCTGTATCTGAATTACGGCAGAGCGATGGAGAACAAGACGAGCGTCTACATCTCCCACCGTCTGTCCAGCACCCGGTTCTGCGACCGGATCCTGCTGCTCGAGCACGGGGAGATCATCGAGGAGGGCACGCACGAGAGCCTGCTGGCGGAGAAGACGCGCTACGCGGAGCTCTTCGAGGTGCAGAGCCAGTACTATAGGGAAGAGAGCGAGCGGAAACGCAGGAGCGAGCTGATGGACGACGCCTACGAGTCGGGGACAGAGAGAAGAGGTGTGTTTGATGAGTAAAGCAGGTCAGGATCAAAATAAACAAAAAAAGGAATGGAAGAAAATATTCGTCTTGCTCGGCAATCTGGCAGAGAACCACAAAGATGTGCTGGTCAGTCTGGTTGGGGTGTCCATCGTCACCGGCGTCCGCCCGTTCCTGTCTGTGATCCTGATGGGAATGCTGGTCGATGCAGCGTATGCGGGAGTGGCATTTTCAGAGCTCCTCCGATACGTGGCAGCCGGTGTGGGCGGGATCTTTCTCCTGGCGGCGGCAGACGGCGTGCTGATCATGTACTTTAATCGAAAACTCGAGTACATGCAGGAGATCCAGTCGCAGCCCCTGAACAAAAAGAGTATGGAGATGGACTACGAGTACCTGGAGGATTCCGATGTGCATGAGATGCGCCAGCGGATCGAGCGTATGGGCGGCTGGAGTCTCGTGTCGCGCGTGCTGACCTGCATGAACAAGCTTCTGAATGCAGCAGTCACGATCGTGATGGCAGTGTTTGTGGTCGTTCCGATGTTTGTCCGCAGCAGCCACCCGCTGTCGGAAGGGTTTGTGGGATCATGGCTGATGTCGGTCCTGCTGATCGCTGTCATACTGGTGCTGGTGTTTGCAGAGTTCAGGCTGGGGATCCATTTTCATGAGCGGGAGGCGGACACCAGAAAAGAGATGGCGTGCCATGAGGCAAAGAACAAGTACTATCTCGACATATTATCCGGCTGCGAGAAACAAAAAGACTTGCGGATCTGCAAACAGCAGCGGCTGTATGCGCGGGAGTTTGAGGAGTCGGCGGCCGGCATCAGGGCGGTTGCGGACAAGATGGCACATTTCCGCACCTTAAATATCTTCTCGCAGTGTTCGATCTCGGCGCTGACAGGCTTTCTCGTCTACGCGTTTGCGGGGCTTCTTGCCTGTGCGGGCATGATCAGTGTCGGCGGTGTGGTCACATATGCGGCGAGCATCCTGAAATTCACGGACGGGATGGGACGGTTTGTGTATGTGCTGAGCTGGCTTGGCGGGAATGTGGCTTTTGCGGGGGATTACATAGAGTATATGGCGCTCCCGCAGCGCAAGCACGAGGGATGCATCCCGGTGGAAAAGCGCAGGGATAACCGTTTTCTGGTGGAGTTTGACCATGTGTCCTTCAAGTACCCTGGCAGCGAGGTCTACGTGATCCGGGATCTGAGCCTCAAGTTCGAGATCGGGGAGAAGATGGCGATCGTGGGCAGGAACGGTTCGGGGAAGACGACGTTCATCAAGCTGCTCTGCCGCCTGTACGACGTGACGGAGGGATGCATCAAGGTGAACGGCATCGATATCCGCAAGTATGACTATGCGGAGTACTGCAATCTGTTTGCGGTGGTGTTTCAGGATTTCCAGGTGTTTGCCTTTCCGCTGGGAGAGAACGTGGCGGCGGGCTCCGATGTGGACAGGGAGCGTGCGGTCGATGCGCTGGAGCGCGCAGGCGTCGGGGAGCGGTATCGCACCCTGACGGACGGACTCGGCACCAGCGTCGGAAAGGAGTTTGAGGAGAACGGCGTGGCGTTCTCCGGCGGTGAGAAGCAGAAGATCGCGATCGCGCGTGCCATCTACAAAAATGCGCCGTTTGTCATCATGGATGAGCCGACTGCCGCGCTTGACCCGGAGTCCGAGTGCGAGGTGTACGCCGGGTTCGACAAGATGGTAGGGAACAAGACGGCGATCTACATCTCGCACCGCCTCGCATCCTGCCGCTTCTGCGGGGATATCCTGGTGTTTGACAGGGGAGTTGTGGTGCAGCGCGGCAGGCATGAGGAGCTGGAGCGGCAGGAAGGGCTGTACAGGGAGCTGTGGAATGCGCAGGCACAGTATTATATGTAAATTGTACAGATGTCTGCGCGCTCAGGAACAGGCAGTTCCTTACTTCTCCGGGTACATCCAGCCGGTGTAGTCCATGATCGCCATTTTTTCCTGGCTTGCCTTTGCCAGAAGGGTCTCGTTCCTGTAGTCCCTCGGCGTGGTCTGCATGGCTTCCATAAAGTGGCGGTTGAAGCTTGACACGGAGCGGAATCCGACCATCTCGGAGATGTCGAGGATCGAGTGTTCCGTGCTGCGCAGCAGGTTGCACGCCTTTGTGATGCGTGTGCTGTTCAGAAAATCAAGGGGGCTGGTGCCTATGATCGAGTGGAACAGCCGCCTGAAATGCGTCGGACTCAGACAGCAGATGTCCGCCAGATAATTCATGTCAAACTGTTCGGCATAATGGTCTTCTATGTAGTCCAGAACCGGTGAGAGCACCATGGCGTTTTCCGGCGGACGGCTCGTGAGTGTGGCCTCGAGGCCGCCCTTGCTCTGGATCCGGTCGAGCTGGATGCACAGAGACAACAGAAGTCCCATGGCGCTCTCCTGGTACTGGGGCTGCTGGTCTTCGATCTCGCGTATGATCATCGCCGTGAGATCGTAGATATAGGGATACTCCTCGCGGCTCAGAATGTGCCTGTATTCCTTGTAAGCGCTCAGCGACAGGTCAAACCCGCGGATCTGGGGCGCCATATTCTTGAACAGCTCCTGTGTGTTCAAAAACAGGTATGACCAATGGCTCTGGGTGTCCGGGGAGCTGTATGTCGTGTGGGGGATATTGCGCGGGATACAGGTGATGTCCCCTTCCTTGAAAAAGAGCCTCTCCTTTCCGTTAAATTCCATATACCCGCTCTCCGAGTGGCACATGCCGATCTCCAGGCAATTGTGAAAGTGCAGGTGCTTGCTGGGGATGTTCGAGATCTTCCAGTGTTCTCCTGACAGCAGGAGTACCGGAAAATCGGATGGCAGATAGTAGCTGCGGTACTCGGCGACATCGTTCTTGGTTTTCGGCATCGTTATTTACCTCCAGTCTGATTTTTCTTTCTTTTTTAATGTATTTTTTTTATGTTTCTAATGTATATTTCACTATATTTCCCGCTTTTTCCTGAAAATTCGATGATTATGGTCATTTTTGCATAATCCCTGGAAATTTTTGGATAGACTTTATGTCCATACGAATCAAAAATAACCAGATTTTGCCGCAGGTTCGGGACACTCTTGCCGGTAAAAACTGGAAAAACATAGTCATTCTGTATAAGGAAAAAAGAGAAAAAAACAAAATACTATGCATTTCGTCGACCGGCGGTTAAGAAAAGTATAACATAAATGGTCGTAAATGCATAGTATTTTCTTTCTTTTGGCTAGAAATAAACGGTAAAATGCACGAAAATGTATTTATAAGTTATAATTGTTTAGACAAAATAACGAAAGGATTACAGGAATGGAGGTTTTGGTATGGGTAAAAGAAAAAACGGCAAAGAAGTTGCCGGCGGCAAAGAATTTGCCGTGCATACAACCTGGAAGAACAGCTTCAAGAGAGACTGGCAGCTTTATCTGATGCTGTTGTTTCCGATCGTGATGGTGGTGCTCTTCAACTATGCATCGTATCCCGGCATGCGGATGATCTTTATGGATTACAAGCCTGCGAAGGGCTATGCGGGCAGCAAATGGGTTGGCATGGAGACGATCATCAAAGTATTTAAGGATGCGGATTTTCACCGTTCTCTGAAGAGTTCGATCGTATTCAATCTGCTGGATCTGGCAGTGGGGTTCCCGATGCCGATCATACTGGCGCTGATGCTGAACGAACTGCGGTATCCAAAGTTCAAGAAAGTGACACAGACGATCCTGTATCTGCCGCATTTCCTCTCATGGGTCATCATCGGCAGCGTGGCGTACACCATGTTCCGTCCCTCGACAGGTCTTGTCAATATCTTCCTGATGAATGCGGGGCTGATCGAGGAGGGGATCCCGTTTCTGACGGAGAAGTGGCACTGGGCAGTGACCTATCTGCTGATCGGCGTATGGCAGGGAATGGGTTGGGGCACGATCATCTATCTCGCGGCGATCACGGGCATCAGCGGCGATCTGTATGAGGCGGCGATGATCGACGGCGCGAACCGCTGGCAGCGGATGCTGCACA
>ERZ808054.1055-NODE-1055-length-18396-cov-5.929854_pt1 | contig 18396 bp, 15 predicted proteins | sample MGYA00380201_ERZ808054 | MGnify/ENA primary metagenome ERZ808054 (study PRJEB31490, sample SAMN06133419) | mouse gut metagenome | isolation source: Z5_2 | host: mice | place: China: Chengdu | collected 2015-05 ... | reverse complement strand
CTGCTTTTTCTTTTGTAGCATACTACAATATTCCCCCAAAATGCCGGTTCCTGTACTTTGACTCCTAGCCGCGCTAGGTGGGTAACCGCAACCTTACTTTTGCCTTCCCCTCCAATCCTCTTACGAGTGGGGGCTTGACAGCCATAAGACAATGTAGGAATCCCGTTTAAAGTAAATGTAGGTTCAAAATAACAGGAGTTGTCGCACATTTCAGGTTAGTTCTATTATATCCAATCGGCAGAAAAATTACAACTGCAAATTTTGGTATTCATGCATTTTACGGTTACTGGTCACAGACCGAATAACAGCAACTGATTTCCATACCCATAAAATGTTTGACAAAACCATAAAAACATATTATAGTATAATTGTATTATCCAAATAATACAATATGGAAACAAGGAGGAACTGTCATGAACAACCATGCAAAGAAAATGATTGCGCCCATTGTGTTTATGTCCCTTTTGGTTCTCTACTATGTGGGGTTTTCCGTTTTCTGCCTGTTTATTCCCATTCCTCCGCTGCCAAAGCTCCTATTCGGACTGGTGCCGCTGCTTCTTGCAGGTGTAGGCATTTATGTCCTGATAGAGCGGATCAAAGAGATAAGGAGTGGTGAGGAAGATGATCTTAGTAAATACTGATTACATTTCAGGAAAAAACCTGGAAATGCTGGGGCTTGTCAAGGGAAGCACCATCCAGTCCAAGAATATTGGCCGGGATATCACACAGGGATTTAAAACCATTGTGGGCGGCGAACTCGGCGCCTACACGGAAATGATGAACGATGCAAGGGCTTTGGCCACCAAACGTATGGTTGGCGAAGCGGAAGCACTGGGCGCGGACGCCATTGTCAATATCCGCTACGCATCCGCTGCCGTTATGCAGGGTGCCGCAGAAGTCATGGCTTACGGAACTGCCGTAAAATTTGTGTAAGTATGTAAAAAGTCAGCCATCCCGCTGCAGGCAGCAGGGTATTGACCATCGCGGCAGTCACCAAACATCCGCACAAGTACGGCTGCTTGTACAGAATGTGCAGAACAAGTAATACCAAACAAAAGAAGATCCGAACAGGACTGCAAAACAAAAACCATGCAGGAAAAAATTTTCCCTGCATGGTTTTTTGTTTCATGGGAAAACGCATCCCATGAAGTCAATACCCCACAAAAAATCGGTCAGAGGAAATCTTTCCCCTGCTCCACGCGCGCCATGCGCTGCCTTGGCGGCATCCCACTGCATGGAGCTGCGCATAAAAAAAAGCTCCCAAAGGGACTCGAACCCTTGACCTACGCATTACGAATGCGTCGCTCTACCAACTGAGCCATGGAAGCACTCGCAAATGCTATTATAAAGGGTAATTCTCTTTTTTGCAAGAACAATTTTCAAGAAATTTAATTTTTTAGCATTTTTTTCGTTTTTCCTTTCTTTCTTCCCGCCAAATGAAGATCCATCTGCGGATAAGGAATGCCGATCTCGGCTTCATCCAACGCGTATTTCACATTCTCTGTCAAACGCCATTTGCCCTGCCAGTAACCATCCATGGAAAACCAGCAGCGAATCCCAAGATTCACAGAACTTTCCGCCAGCTCGTCCACATAAACAAAATGTTCTTTCGCTTTTAAAACGCCTTCGTCTTCCTCTAAAACTTTTTGCAGAACTTCTTTCGCCTGGCGAATATCCGCATCGTAGGATATCCCTACTTTAAGATCCAGCCGTCTGCTGTCACAGGCGGTCACATTCGTCAAACTGGAATTGGCCAAAGTTCCATTCGGAAGCACAATGACCCTGTTATCCACCGTTGTCAGCTTTGTATAAAACAACTCTATGGAAATTACCGTTCCTTCGTTGCCGTTCGTATCTTCCTTGATGTAATCGCCCACTTTAAAAGGTTTCAACATCAGGATCAGCACGCCGCCTACAAAGTTTGCCAGGCTTCCCTGAATAGCAAGGCCGATCGCAACACCCGCGGAACCCAGTAATGCCAGAATGCTCGCCGCATCCAAGCCAAAACCGGATGCTATGGTGATCAACAGCACGACATACAGGGAAAACTTAAGAAAGGAATCGATAAACTGTATGACTCCCTGGTCGGCGCTTCCCCTTTCCAAAGATTTCTTCACCAATCTGCGCACCACTTTAATCAGTTGTACACCTATGAATAACACAATAGCCGACAACACGATTCTGGTTCCCAGATGTAACGCCTTTTCCGGCAGTTCCTGTATAAATCTCTCTATCATTCCGATGCCAGTCTCCTATTCTGCTTTTTTTCTCTTCTTCTTTTTCGCCGTTTTTTGTTCCTTTATGACCTTCTCCTCTTCCAGCCTGACTAACTCCACTTCCTTTAAGATCTGTTCCGCACGTTCTTTCGCCGCTTCCGCTTCGCGCAGAGCGCGTTCAACCTCCGCCTCTTTCTCCAGGCGTTCTCTTTCCAGTTGTTCTATCTTTTCCAGGCGTTCTCTTTCCGCGGCCTCTTCTCTTTCCCTCTTTTCCCTTTCCTTTTTCTTTCTGTCGATTTCTTTCTGCTCTTCTTCCGTATAAGGAGTATAACCAAAAATACTTACCGAAAGCGGTGCGCTTGTCATACGGATGGAATTTTCCCTGCCGTCGTACTCTTCTTCCTCGGAACAGATCACTTCCGCATTTACATTTCCTTCTCCTCCGAATTCCTCCGCGTCCGTATTTAATATTTCTTTATATTTTCCGGCATAAGGTACTCCGATGGTGAATTCCCGGCATACATTGGCAAAATTAGCCACCACTACCAGCGTTTCCTCCGGTTTGTCCGCCTTGCGTACAAAAACAAGCATGCAATCGTTGGAGGAGATGCAGTTCACCCATTCGAAACCATCCCAAGACGTGTCATATTTATATAAAGCCGGAGAAGATGTATACAGTCTATTCAGCGCCTTTACGAGATTCTGCACCCCTTTATGGCTGTCATAAGCGGTCAGTCCCCATTCCACTTCTCTTTCCTCGTTCCATTCGTCAAACTCCCCGATATCCTGCCCCATAAACAGCAGCTTTTTCCCCGGATGCATCATCATATAAGCATATGTCAACCTTAAATTGGCGAATTTATCCTTTATTTCCCCAGGCATCTTCCCGATCAGGGTTCCTTTCCCGTGAACCACTTCATCATGGGAAAATACGAGCATAAACTGCTCGCTGTAAGCATATATCATGCTGAAAGTCAGCTCATTGTGGTGATGCGCCCGGAAGTACGGATCACAGGCGATATAACCGAGAAAATCGTTCATCCATCCCATGTTCCATTTGATGTCGAAGCCAAGGCCATTGTCTTCCACATCTCCCGTTACCTTCGGCCAGGCAGTGGACTCTTCCGCAATCATCAGCACTCCTTCATCGCGTCTTTTCACGATCGAATTCAAATGTTTTAAAAATTCTACCGCTTCCAGGTTTTCATGTCCGCCATAAATATTCGCCACCCATTCCCCGTCGTTTTTTCCATAATCCAGATAAAGCATGGATGCCACCGCATCGATACGGATTCCGTCCGCATGATATTGCTCGATCCAGTACAAAGCATTGGCAATCAGATAATTGGAAACCTGGGGTCTGCCATAATTATAGATCAAAGTCCCCCAATGCGGATGGCTTCCCTGTCTCGGATCCTGATGTTCGTAAAGACATGTTCCGTCAAAATTGGACAGTCCGTAAGTATCCCTTGGAAAATGAGCCGGAACCCAGTCCAGAATAACGCCGATGCCCGCCTTATGCATTTCGTTCATAAAGAACATAAAGTCTTCGTTCGTGCCATATCTTGCCGTCGGCGCATAATAGCCGATCACCTGGTATCCCCAGGAACCGTCAAAGGGGTGTTCCATCACGGGCATCAGTTCGATATGGGTATATCCCATTTCTTTTACATAATCAATCACAAGGGGGGCAAGCTCCCTGTAATTCATGTATTTTCCCTCTTCTCCCTGGCGGAAGGAACCGAGATACAGTTCATAAATGCTGACCGGTTTGTCGCTTCCCTGTCTTTCCTTCCTTCCCTGTATCCACTCTTTATCTTCCCATTTCATCTTGCTTCCGACATCTTCTCTTATGATGGATGCGGTATCCGGTCTAAGCTGCTGCCCGAAAGCATAAGGATCCGCTTTCAGGTAAGTCAGTCCGCCCTTCACCTTCACTTCGTATTTATAATTCTGTCCTGCTTTCGCATCCGGCACAAAAATCTCAAAGATCCCCGAATCACCCAGCTTCCGCATCTGGTGGATGCGTCCGTCCCAGTCATTAAAATCCCCTACCGCGCTGACACGCAGGGCATTAGGCGCCCACACCGCAAAATATACGCCTTTCACCCCATCCACCGTCATAGGATGCGCTCCCAGCTTATTATATATGGTATAATGAATCCCTGCAGCAAACTTATCCATATCGCTTTGATCGATCTGCGGCGAAAAATTATAGGCGTCTTTTACTTTTTTCAGGCTGCCGTCTTCGTATTCCGCAATATACTCATAGGAAAACGGAGTCTTTCCGGGAACAAGCACTGCAAAAAAGCCCTGTTCGTCCGCCATTTCCATTTCATAACTCTTTTTGTCTTTCTTACTCTGTAAAATAACGCCCTTCGCTCCCGGAAGATACGCCTGTACGAGAGTATTATTTCCAACCACATGAGCCCCCAGCGTCCTATGGGGATTATCGGACTCCGAATAGATAATTTCCTCGATATCCGGCCAGTTCATTAATTTATATAATTTGTTATTCATATATTACTTCTCCTCCATTCCGTTATATTCTATGGATCAGCAGTCCGCTTCTTAACTTCGGTTCAAACCAGGTGGACTTGGGCGGCATCAACTGCCCGGCATCCGCAACGGCAAACAGCTCCTCAACCGAAGTGGGACACATGGAAAACGCCACGGCGGCATCCGTATGTACCCGGCGTTCCAGCTCTTCCAGCCCCCGTATGCCCCCTACAAAGTCGATCCGCTTATCCGTTTTCGGATCCTGTATGCCAAGCACCGGAGCCAGCAGCCTATCCTGCAAAATGGCTACATCCAGCCGCTTTTCCGGATGTTCTTCTTCCTTTTTTTTCTCCGGCATTTCTTTTACCCGCAAACGGTACCAGCCATCTTCCAAATACATTCCAAAGCAGCCCTTTTCTTCCGGTCTGTACGGCCCCTGATCCGCTTTTTCTATCAGAAAGCTTTCCGAAATACGCCGTATCAATTCCCCTTTTTCCAATCCGTTCAAGTCTTTTACCACCCGGTTATAGTCCATGATCATCAGCTGGTCATCAGGAAACAGAACCGAAAGAAAGTAATTGAATTCTTCCTTTCCCGTATTCCCGGGGTCCGCCTCCCTGCGCTTGAGGGAAACTTTTACCGCAGAGGCGCATCTGTGATGCCCATCCGCAATATAAATGCGGCCCACTTCCTGAAATGCTTTCCTGATCCGCTCTACCGCTCCGGTTTCCTCTATTTTCCATATCCTGTGAATAATACCGTCGGAAGCCGTAAAATCATAGAGTGCCCGATCCTTACGCGTTCTCTCCATCTCTTCCTGTATCACCGGATGAGAACGGTATGCCAGAAAAATAGGCCCCGTCTGCGCCTTGCAGACATCCACATGTCGTATCCTGTCGATTTCCTTATCTTCCCTTGTATTTTCATGTTTCCGGATCACCTGATGCAAGTAATCATCCACGGAAGAACAGGCCGCTATCCCTGTCTGTGATCTGCCATCCATCACCAGTTCATATACATAATAGCATTCCCCTGTTTCCTCCACCAATTCCCCGTTTGTCACCATTTCCCAAAGCAAATCCCGGGCTTTTTCATATACCCTATCCGAATAAGCGTCCACATCGTCCGTAAACTGCGTTTCCGCCCTATCGATCCGCAGAAAAGACAATGGCTCCCTTTCCACTTCCCGCTTCGCCTCCTCCCTGCTGTACACATCATAGGGAAGAGCGGCTATTCTCCGTTCCAATCCCTCCTTTGGCCGGATTGCTTTAAAAGGTTTTACGTCCGCCATACATATATCCTCACATTTTCCTGTAACTTTTCTATAAGAATTATTTTAGCAAATTAACCTATACAGCACAAGCATCAAGTGATAAAATGTTATTGTTCACCCCCCGAACAATGACATTCAATAATTCCGATAAGGAGATGGTGCTATGACTGACGAAAATAGAAAAATCTGGGAAAGAATCAGCGCTTATGCGGAAGAAGTGTTAAAGGACATCGATCCCCAAAAAACACAAGTATCCGTACAGTTGGACGCCTTGCGCCCTGTCATGGAAGAGATCGCAAAGGAAAAAAACATGTCCCTGGAAGATGTTTTTATTCTTTATATGGATCTTGCCAGCGAAGCCGGCGTGGAAGCGGAAGCAAAATTCCAGATGGATATGGAGGAAGGAAACGGAGGGTTCTCCAGTATGGCGAATTCCCTCCAATAAAAAAACTGCTTCGGATGATGCCGGAGCAGTTTTTTTATTACAATAAGCGCGTTTGTTGGCCTTTCTATTCTTCTAATATTCTTCCGTTTTTCAACAGTTCTTCCGTCAACTGGAAGGTATCCATTTCAAAAGTGTCCATTTCCAGCCATTGATACTGAATGGCGACAATAACGTAAGTATGATCGCCCTTTCTCCCCAGATATAATTCACAGTCCGCCATTCCATTGCTGTCTGCAACGCTAAATTCCGCTGCCACAGTCTCCCCGATGCAAGTCACTCCCCGGGAACTTATGGCTGCATGATCCACCTCTTCTTCGATCCCTTCGATTATTATGTTTATTATCATTTCCAGATATTCTTCGTCATTTCCTTCGTCCGGCAGATCTTCTTCAAAAACAATGGATTCTAAATGAGCAACTGCAATGCCGCATCCTGCGCCGTCGCTGTTTCCTCCGGGAGCATAAACAACGAGTTCGTCATCTTCAAACTCTATTTCCCACCCCTCCGGAAACTCAAATTCTATGATGCCGGAAAATCCTGCTTCCGCCTTTTCCTCATATCTTTCCAGTTTTTCCTGCATCTCTTCCACATCCCACGCCAGATCTACTTCATAAAAAGTTTCCAGTTCTTTGATAAGCTCCGGCGTTTCGAGCGTAGATTCCTGGCCGTCTATCGCCACTTCCAGCAGCGTCAGCACATCCGGTTCCAGTTCTTTCAAATAAGAAGTTCTGTAGCACACGTGATATTTTTCTTCCATATCATCATAAAAACAATATTTTGCCGTTGCGGCGACCGCATCCCCGCCTATCTTACGGATATCGGAAATCTCCAGATCCCCGTATCCTTCATATGCGGTATCCCCGTCCTCATAGTAGATTTTATCCATGTATTTCTGCAGCATTTCTGCAAGGGAAGCGTCCTTCTGTTCCGTAATCAGATAAGGATTTATACTGAAATCAAAAGTAACGCCAAATACCTGAGCCCAGGCGGTTCCGGGTATTTCCCCGTTTATGACATACCAGGATTCGTTCCAATAAGGAATATAAAGCGCCACTGACTTGCGCTTTACTCTTCCGTTCCCCTTATCTTCTCCTATGGCAGTGGTCACTACATCTTTCTGCATATATTGGAATCCGTCGTAATTTCCTATGTCTTCCATGCCGAATACAGGAACCTGGGAATCCGTGCCGTCTTCCGCATCCTCTGCTTCCTTCTCTGTTTCTGGAATCTCCGCTTCTGAAGTTTTTGCCGCTTTTCCGCCTTCCTTTTCCGCCGTCGCATGAGCCACATTTCTGACCTGCTCCATGGGGCCGCATCCGGCGAGCAAAACGCATAAAAATAAAGAAATACCTATCCGCAAACCAACTGTTTTATTTTTCATTTATCCCATTCCCATTCGAAAGTCCGTCTTTTTATATTCCGGATCCGTTACATTATTTTACTACCCTGACGCGAAATACTCCCGGTATCGACTGCAGTTTTCCGATCATATCCTCCGTTGCCGGACTTTCCAGATCGATCATCGTATACGCTACTTCTCCTTTGGATTTGTTGGTCATATCGGTAATATTAATGCCCTCATCGCCAAAGCAAGCCGTAAACTTCGTAATCATATTGGCTATATTCCTGTGAAAAATCGCGATTCTTCCCGCCTGGGAACAGATTCCCATATCACAGTTCGGATAGTTTACGCTATTGATAATATTTCCGTTTTCCAGATAATTCATCAATTCCTTTACCGCCATCTTCGCGCAGTTGTCCTCGGATTCTTCCGTAGATGCGCCCAGATGGGGAATCACGATGCATCCTTCCTGCCCAGCCGTCACCGGATTCGGAAAATCGGTGACATATTTCCGTATCTTCCCTTCCCGGATGCCTTCCAGCACATCCTCTTCTTTTATCAGCAAATCTCTGGAAAAGTTCAGCAGTATCACGCCTTTTTTCATCTTATCGATAGCCGCCTTATCCACCATGCCTCTCGTACTGTCCAAAAGCGGAACATGTATCGTAATGATATCGCAGTTTTCGTAGATTTCTTCCACATTCAGCACGTGCTTCACATCGCGGCTCAGATTCCATGCGGCATCCACGGATACATAAGGATCAAATCCATAGACTTCCATCCCCATATGTTTCGCCACATTCGCTACCTTTACGCCGATCGCACCCAGGCCGATGATGCCCAGCCTCTTATCCTGTACTTCCGTCCCCGCAAAATTCTTTTTTTCTTTTTCCGCCGCTTTTGCAATATTTTCATTGGCCTTGTTGGCCTCCACCCAGTTGATGCCGCCCACAATATCGCGGCAGGCAAGAAGCATTCCGGCGATCACCAGCTCCTTTACCCCGTTGGCATTCGCTCCAGGCGTATTGAAAACAACGATGCCTTTCTCCGCACACTGATCCAGCGGAATATTGTTCACTCCTGCCCCCGCCCTGGCAACTGCCAGCAGCCTTTCAGGCAGTTCCATATCGTGCATGGAAGCGCTGCGCACTAAAACTCCGTCCGCCTCGCCGATCTCTTCCGTTTTTTTATAATTTGCGGTAAATTTATTCAATCCTACATCCGCAATCGGGTTTAAGCAATGATATTGAAACATTTTTTCCTCCCTGCCTATACGTTATCAGCCTCAAATTTTCTCATAAACTCCACCAGTTTTTCCACGCCCTCTATCGGCATCGCATTGTATATGCTGGCGCGCATGCCCCCTACGCTTCGATGTCCTTTTAAATTCTCAAAGCCCGCTTCTTTCGCCTCTTTTACAAATTTTGCATCCAACTCTTCGCTGCCCGTAACGAACGGGACATTCATCAGGGAACGATCCTCTTTCCTTACCGTCCCACGGAACAATTTGCTCCCGTCCAGGAAATCATACAAAATCTTTGCCTTCTTCTCATTGTATTCTTTCATTGCCGCAAGACCGCCCTGTTTCTTCAACCACTGAAATACCTTGCCGCAAATATAAATGCCATATGCAGGAGGCGTATTATATAAGGAATCCGCATCCGCATGCGTTTTATATCTTAACATAGTGGGCGTCCCGGGAAGAACATCTTCCGTAATCAGGTCTTCCCTTATAATCACGATCACCACTCCGGCCGGCCCGATATTTTTCTGGACGCCGCCATAGATGACCCCGTACTTGCTCACATCCACCGGCTCCGATAAAAAGCAGGAGGATACGTCCGCCACAAGGGTATGGCCTTTTGTATTGGGCAGAGTCTTGAACTTCGTGCCATAAATCGTATTATTTTCACATATATAAACATAATCCGCATCTTCCGGAATATCCAGGTCGGAACAATCCGGAATATAAGAAAAAGTCTGATCCGCGGAAGACGCCGCCTCTATGGCCTCGCCATACAGTTTTGCTTCCTGATATGCCTTCTTCGCCCACTGTCCCGTCACTATGTAGGCCGCCTTTTTCTTTTTCATCAGGTTCATCGGTATCATGGCGAACTGCTGGCTTGCCCCTCCCTGCAGAAATAATACCTTATAATTATCCGGGATATCCATTAACTCTCTTAAATCGGCTTCCGCATCCTTTATGATCTTGTCATATGCCTTGGAACGGTGGCTCATCTCCATCACGGACATGCCCGTTCCTTTATAATCCATCATTTCGTCCGCCGCTTCTTTCAGAACTTCTTCCGGCAGAACCGCTGGTCCTGCTGAAAAATTATACACTCTGGACAATTTTCTCTCCTCCTCTGCCTATGCTTTCATAACAATATTTTATTTTACATTTATTGCATCTATCCGTCAACCGGCAAACATCAGTAGAACATGACTACCGGCGTTCCGATCTCCACCATTTCATACAGATCGCTCATGGCATCATAAGGCGTGTTGATACAGCCATGGGAACCTGCGCTCTTATAAATCTCACCGCCGTATTCGCTCCGCCATGCGGCATCGTGAATGCCGATATTCCCTTTTACCGGCATCCAGAAGTTGACCGGAGATTCGTACCCGGGCCCCCGCAGTATCCGGTTTCTGCCCTTTGCGTATACGTAATTCACGCCCTCCGGCGTTCCCCATCTCCTTCCGGTATTGCCGGTGACGATAGGCGTCTCCAATTCCAGCTTTCCGTTCCGGTAATAATACATCATCTGTTCTCCCATATCCACTTCGATATAGGTGTCTCCAATGTCGTTCTTTCCCTGCTGCCTTCCTTCCTGGATGTAGCTCGGAACATGCATTTCTTCCCTCTGCTCCGTAAAAGCCTGTTTCAAATACTCTTTTTCCGCCTTCCGGTCGATCCGGTTGCCGTAAATACCGCCTTCTACTTTTACGTTTTCTCCGCGCGTAGCCTGAAAATACCGGGTTCCGCCGACGGTATCATATTCGTCCGCAAGTCTGTCCACAAACGCTTCTATTTTTTTCTCATCCGCCTCTATTTTTCCTGTTTCGCTGTAACGGAACTCTCCATTCTCCTCCACTGCCATCCAGTCGCAGACGATGGAAGCATCAATAGGAACCTTTTCATCTCCAAAGCAATACGTAAGGCGGCAGTCCTGAAACTCCCTGACTTTCTCCCATACGGCCAGCGTCTTCTTCATATCCTCCGTATAAGGAATATCCTCATAGCAGCCGTTCTCTTCCAGATTCAGTTCCGTTTCTATGGCGAGTAAGCTCCTTCTGACCGCTTTCTTCGCCTTTTCTTCATTCAGAACGCCTTTTCTTTCGTCCACCAATACGTATCCCTCATCGGTTCTTACGATCCATACCTGCCTCTCTTCCGCTTTCTTTTCCAAAAAAGGGGGACTTGACTCCAAAATCTCCCATAGGCGTTCCTCATCAAAAGAAATATCCGGCACCAGCTTTTTTTCCCCGGATGTAAATAGGCGGTATCCCCACAGGTAAGGATGCTGTATACTTAGATGCAGACGGAGCGCTTCTTTAAAATCAAAGGTAAAGCCAATGTCCTCCGCCTCTATCAAAAAGGATTCTCCTTTCGCGTCATAAATAGTAAGCCCTTCGTAGGCACAGGATTTTAATAATTCTTCGTTTACTTCCTCCACAGTCTTTCCGGTGCAGTAAACGCCGTTGATCCATGTACCATAGCTGAACCCGTTTTTATAATATTCCGCCAATCCTATATAGGATACTGCCAGCAGGAAAAAAATGCCGGCAATAATAATTCCTGTTTTTCTAACTGTTTTTTTATTCATTCTTTTTCAAATCTGTCTCATCAAACGCTTTGCTGATCGCCTCTCCGGCAGGAACCATCGGGAAAACCTTATCGTCCTCCTGAATCACGCACTCGATCAGCACCGGTGCTTTTAAAGCGATCGCCTTTTCGATCGCCGGGGCCGCCTCCTCTTTTCTGGTCACTCGTATCGCCTCGCAGCCAAGCCCTTCCGCTACTTTGCAGAAATCCACCTTATCGTTCAAAACAGTTTGGGAATACCTTCCCCCATAAAATAATGTCTGCCACTGACGCACCATTCCAAGCACATGATTGTTAATCACAATTTGTATCACCGGAATATGATAACGGCTGGCCGTCGCCAGTTCATTCATATTCATTCGGAAGCAGCCGTCTCCGGCAATATTTACGCATATCTTATCCGGCCTTCCCATTTTGGCCCCGATACATGCTCCCAGTCCGTAGCCCATCGTACCGAGCCCGCCGGAACTGATAAAGGTTCTCGGTTCGGAATACTTATAATATTGCGCCGCCCACATTTGATGCTGCCCGACATCGGTAGTAACCACCGCTTTCCCTTCTGTTATCCGATCCAGTTCTTCTATAATATACGGGCAGGATAAGCCATCTCTGTTATAGTTCAACGGATATTTTTCCTTTAATTCCCGGATATGGCTGATCCATTCCTTATGCTCCATCTGGGGCAGACGGCTGTTGAGCTGTGCCAGCGCCTCCTTCAAATCGCCCACAACGGAGGCATCCGTGCGAATATTTTTATTGATTTCTGCCGCATCGATATCGATCTGCAATACTTTGGCATGGCTGGCAAATTTTGCCGCATTCCCCACTACACGATCCGAAAATCTGGCTCCCAAAGCAACCAGCAGATCGCACTCGCTGACTCCCAAATTGGAAGTCTTCGTCCCGTGCATACCGATCATTCCCGTATAAAGATCGTCGTGTCCGTCAAATGCGCCCTTTCCCATCAATGTATCGCAGACAGGGGCATCCAGTTTTTTTGCAAATTCCCTGACTTCCTGTGCGGCTTCGGATATAACCGCTCCGCCGCCCACGTAAATATAAGGTTTTTTCGCCTTCTGAAGCAATTCCAACGCCTTGTCAATATCTTCCTGGCTATACCGCCTGTGGTTCGACGCATCCCTTGCCACGGCAGACAAAGGTTCATATTCACACACATTCGCCGTCACGTCCTTGGTGATATCCACCAGTACAGGGCCAGGCCGGCCGCTTCCAGCGATCTGGAACGCTTTGCGAAGCGTATCCGCCAATATATTCACATCTTTTACGATATAGCCATGTTTGGTAATAGGCATGGTAACGCCGGCGATATCCACTTCCTGAAAAGAATCTTTGCCTAAAAGGGGCAGATTTACGTTGCAGGTAATCGCCACCATCGGCACGGAATCCATATATGCGGTGGCGATCCCCGTCACCAGATTCGTAGCCCCCGGCCCGCTGGTAGCAAGGCATACCCCCGTCTTTCCGGTAGCCCTGGCATAACCGTCCGCCGCATGGGCCGCCCCTTGCTCATGGGAGGTCAGTATGTGGTTGATCTCATCGCTATGTTTGTATAAAGCATCATATACATTTAAAATCGTTCCTCCGGGATATCCGAAAACGGTGTCCACTCCCTGTTCTTTTAAGCATTCAACTACTATTTCCGCTCCTGTCAGCTGCATAACTGTTTCCTCCTGGATTTATTTGTGCGGCGCTTCCAATATCGCGCCCCTGTTGCCGCTCGTTACCAGTTCTCTGTAACGCGCCAGATAACCGGTCGTCACCTTCGGCTCCCTGGGCTGCCATGCCGCCCGTCTCCGCTCCAGTTCTTCCTCCGATACTTCCACTTGGATCGTGTTTTCCGGTATATTGATATGTATCCTGTCTCCTTCTTCCACCAAAGCGATCGGGCCGCCCACCGCCGCCTCCGGCGATACATGGCCAATGGATGCCCCACGGGAAGCGCCGGAAAAACGCCCGTCCGTGATCAACGCAACACTGGCTCCAAGACCCATGCCCGCAATCGCGGAAGTCGGGTTCAACATTTCCCTCATTCCCGGACCGCCTTTGGGCCCTTCATAACGAATAACCACCACATCGCCCGCCACGATTTTTCCGCCTTTGATCGCTTCGATAGCGTCTTCTTCACAATCGAATACTCTGGCCGGCCCCTCATGAACCATCATTTCCGGCACGACCGCCGAACGTTTTACCACGCAGGAATCCGGTGCCAAGTTCCCCTTCAGCACAGCGATACCCCCTGTTTCGCTATAAGGATTTTCCAAAGGCCGGATAACTTCCGGGTCTTTATTGACACAGCCGGCGATATTTTCCCCTACTGTCTTTCCCGTTACTGTCAACAAATCCGTATATAACAGATTCTTTTTATTCAATTCGTTCATAACCGCGTAGATCCCGCCCGCTTCGTTCAGGTCTTCCATATAAGTAGGACCGGCCGGAGCTAAATGACAGAGATTCGGTGTTTCCGCAGACAGCTTGTTTGCCACCTCCAGATCCAGTTCCACCCCTGCCTCATGGGCGATCGCCGGAAGATGAAGCATGGAATTGGTTGAGCATCCCAGCGCCATATCCATTCTTAAAGCATTTATAAATGCTTTTTCTGTCATAATGTCACGAGGTTTGATATCTTTTTCCACAAGTTCCATGATTTTCATGCCCGCATGTTTTGCCAGGCGGATTCTTTCCGAATATACTGCCGGAATGGTTCCATTGCCCTTCAATCCCATCCCGAGGACTTCCGTCAGGCAGTTCATGGAGTTCGCCGTATACATGCCGGAGCAGGAACCGCAGGTAGGACATACTTTTTCTTCAAATTCACAAAGTTCCTCCATCGACATCGTTCCCGCCGCCACGCTGCCCACAGCCTCAAACATGGAAGAAAGGCTTCTCTTTTCTCCCTTTACACGTCCTGCCAGCATAGGGCCGCCGGAACAGAAAATCGTCGGAATATTGAGCCTTGCCGCTGCCATCAGAAGCCCCGGCACGTTTTTGTCGCAGTTAGGAACCATAACCAGTCCGTCAAACCCATGGGCCAATGCCATGCATTCCGTGCTGTCTGCAATCAAATCTCTGGTCACAAGAGAATACTTCATGCCGATATGCCCCATGGCAATACCGTCGCATACGGCGATCGCCGGAAATACCACCGGCATTCCTCCCGCCATGGCCACTCCCAGTTTTACCGCCTCCACGATTTTATCCAGATTCATATGTCCTGGTACGATTTCATTATAAGAACTTACAATGCCGATCATCGGCCGTCTTCTTTCCTCTTCGGTATAACCGAGCGCATTAAACAAACTTCTGTGCGGCGCCTGCTGGGCACCTGTTTTTACGGAATCGCTTCTCATTTTACCCTCATTTCTGCGCGGCTTTTATATTCGCAAGTTTGTGGATGCCGCACAGACACAAACTTGTTATCTCTCCTGCTTTCTCTTATATACAATATACTCTTCGTTTTCATAGACGGGTTCCATTCCGTCGTTGATTTCCTCCCACGGAATCGTTTCATAATTATGATAGAATTCCCATCGAAAACCGGCGTCTTCTTTGACAGCCATCTCTTTATGGAGCAACGCCATATCCGCTTCTTCCATCGCGGTATTCTCGCATTCGATGCCATAATAAAATTTTAGCAGATACTGCTGATAACAGTCGGTAACGCACAGCCTTTCATCCCCGCCGATATCCGCCTGTTCCAAGGCATCCCTCGCATAATATTCCGTCATACCATACTCGCCATTATATCCCTCTGACAGCAGCAGCCTGACCGCCGACAATACAATGACCGCTGCCGGAATCTTCGTTATATAAGGACCCAATGAGCCGTTTTTACTGATCATTGCACCTTTTCTTCCGCACCATTCCATAAGCCGCTGCCAATATCCGCTCTCCCCAACACTCCGCAGTAAAATGCAAAGCAGAACTGCCAGCGGAATCCCCATATAGGAAAATACGCGGAAATACGGCAAAGCGTTTTGAACGATCAGAAAGACCGGCGTCATCACCAGCATAACCTCCACGAATAACAGCAGGAAAAAACGTTCTTTCCGCCCTTCCTTATATTCCTTCCGGGCCCTCCAGGCGGCAAAAACAATACCAATCGCCGCAGATGCCAGCAAAAATATTTTTCCATTGGGATAATACAGATTGAACAGCGAACGCAGCCATCCCGCCATTCTTGTAAAATACCCGTCCCTTCCTACGCTCTGGATATAAGGTGTCTCCAGCATATAGTTCATTCCGGTTCTGGCCGCCAGAACCGGTGCTGAACGGATAATACTTATATGTCCCTGCCCATAAAACGATCCGCCCTCCGCTTTGCTTAACAGGTTGGAACCGATCGCCAGCCATATGACAGCATATAAAAATACTGTGGAAACCGCCGCCGCTGCGCCGCTGGCGATCAAATATAGTAACGGCCTGATTTTCTTATAAAAAAGAAGAAACAATCCTCCTGTCACACATACCGGAATTACCCAATAAACGCTGCTGGGAAGAATATATAAGCCTAATGTCAGGGAAAGAGCAAATATAACGTAATATTTGATATCTTTTTTTGTTCCCTCTCCTTCTTTCCAGCCAATCTCCTGTATCATGGAAACGGCGGCAAGAAAACAGGTTACAGCCAGCGTATAGCCTCTTCCCTGCACCGCAAGCTGATTGATCAGATTCATGCAGGAATACAAAACTACGCAGCAAAACGCCCAGCCAGAAGAAAAGCATTTTCTCCCTATGCGGTACAATAAGGCCAGATTCGCCAAAGCAGCTATGTACGACATTCCCCGCAGTCCGACCATTGGACTGCCCAACAGATCCAGGAAACCGGAAAGCACCGAATAACCGACATGATTATTGGGCAGCGGCCAATGAACCGCGGCATAAACCGGCCCTCTGCTGATAAAATAATAGTAAGTATAAAGTTCATCGTACCAGGGGGTCAGATGGAACAAACGGAAACCATAATAAACAGCCATCCACAAAAACCAGGCTAAAAAACACCGGTTCTCTCTGTCCCCTGTCCAGCTCTTATTTACGGACTCTTTCCACAAGCAAATCACCCATCTTCGAACAGGACACCTGCACACAGCCCTCCGACATGATATCCACCGTCCTGTAGCCTTCCTTCAGTACTTCCTTTACTGCCGTTTCCACGGCCTCCGCCTCTTTATCCAAATCAAACGAATATCTCAGCATCATCGCCGCCGATAAAATAGTAGCTATCGGATTTGCAATATCTTTTCCCGCGATATCCGGCGCAGAACCGTGGCTCGGCTCATACAGTCCGAATTTCGTATCATTCAGCGAAGCCGATGCCAGCATTCCGATCGACCCCGTTACCATGCTTGCCTCATCGGAAAGAATATCGCCAAACATATTTTCCGTCAAAATCACATCAAACTGAGCCGGATCTTTTACGAGCTGCATCGCACAGTTATCCACCAGCATATGTTCCAACGTCACATCTGGATAATCTTTTGCCACTTCCTCCACCACGCTTCTCCAAAGCCTGGAAGAATCCAGCACATTCGCCTTATCCACACTGGTCACTTTCTTCCTTCTCTTTCTCGCAATATCGAATCCCTTGACCGCGATCCGGCGTATTTCATTTTCATCGTATGTCAGGGTATCAATGGCCTTCCTTATCCCGTTTTCCTCTATCGTTTTTCTTTCTCCGAAATAAAGCCCTCCGGTCAGTTCCCGCATAATCAGCATATCAAATCCTCTGTCGCTGATCTCCGTCTTTAACGGACATGCCCCTGCCAGTTCCTTGTACAAGACCGCCGGACGCAGATTGGCAAAAAGGTTCAACGCCTTGCGGATACCGAGCAGCCCTGCCTCCGGACGCAGGTTAGGAGGCAGTTTATACCAGGGAGACGTGGTCGTATCTCCGCCGATCGACCCCATAAGAACTGCATCCGCCGCTTTTGCCTGGGCCACCGCCTCTTCCGTCAGAGGCACCCCATGTACATCGATAGAAGCCCCTCCCATCAAAATGTCCGTATATTTTATTTCATGACCGTAGCTTTGCGCCACCTTATCCAATACTTTTTTTGCTTCCCGCACGATCTCCGGCCCGATGCCGTCGCCGGGAATGCATGTAATTTTCAACTCCATCGCACTATCCACTCCTTACACTCATTCTTTGCCGTAGTAAAGTATAAAAGCCTACTTGTATCATAATATAAATCTAAAAAAACGTCAACGCCATGAGAATTTCTGTCTCCTGGGTATCGACGTTTTTCAGAATTTATAAAATTTCTTTATTTCCCTTCCGTATCCGGCTTTTCCACCTGTGCAATCGCCGACTTCTGCATTGGGATGCGGCAATTTTTATTATTACCAAACTCCACGATAACCGTATCGTCCGTAATATCGATGATAATACCGTACATACCGCTGCTTGTCAACACACAATCGCCTATTTCAAGCGCTGCCAGCATAGCCGCCATTTTTTTCTGCTCTTTTTTCTGAGGACGGAGCATAACAAAATAAAATACGGCAATAATCAGCACGATCTCTATGATCATCAACGTGCCCATTCCATCTCCGCCTGCTGCGCCTCCTGTCAACAATATACCCATTCGTAATTCCTCCTAAAATTTATCCTGACTTCCACTTCAAATTTAGCCTAATAGATATCATACACAAATTCGCCCTATAAAACAAGTCCTTTTATCATTTTACCTTGGAAATCTGTAAGTTTGTCAAACATATGTTACACCGGCCGCAGATAATCTCTTAATACCTGATTCGGAGTTTTCCACCCCAGAG
>ERZ808054.1054-NODE-1054-length-18404-cov-4.758444_pt1 | contig 18404 bp, 17 predicted proteins | sample MGYA00380201_ERZ808054 | MGnify/ENA primary metagenome ERZ808054 (study PRJEB31490, sample SAMN06133419) | mouse gut metagenome | isolation source: Z5_2 | host: mice | place: China: Chengdu | collected 2015-05 ... | reverse complement strand
GCTGCCGATCTCGCCGCTCAGCCGCTCCCGCACCCACTGTGCCGCCAGCAGCGCCAGCGGCGCATTGATCCGCTTCCCGAACAGCGAGTGGAACATCAGCTGACTGTTCCCGGACGAATCCCTGAAATGCTCCGCTATGATCGTCCTGTCATCGGGCAGGCTTCCCGCCGCCTTGAGCTGCCGCTCCAGATAGCCGGACGCGAGAGACACGGCTGTCTCGTCGAGTCCCAGCGCCATCAGGGACTTCTGCAGGCTCCCCGTCTCATACGCCTCCTGGAAGCCATGGAACATGCGCCCGAACGCCTCACCCGTCCGCTTGTCGCGCCCCCTGATCTCACCCTTCCAGAACGGCAGTCTCGCACCCTCGACGGGAGCCTGCACCACGGTCACGATGTCCCTGCTGATATTCGTTATCTTCCACGCGAACGCGCCGAGGATAAAGCGGTCGCCCCGCTGGGATTCGTACACAAACTCCTCGTCGACTTCCCCGAGTTTGACACCCTCCTCCGTCTTCACGGTGTACAGACCCTTGTCGGGGATCGTGCCCCCCGCTGAGACCGCCAGCATCCTGCTGTAGCCGTCCCCCTCCACGCGGTCGTGGATCCTGTCGTACAGGATCCGCGGGCGCACCGGGATATCGTGCTCATGTTCGTAATCCCCGGCAAGCATGCGCAGCACGGACTGCACGTCCTCTCTGGTGACGGCGCGGAAATTCCATGCGCGCGGCAGCACTTCCATCACCTCGTCCACCGCGTAGCTCCTAAATGCCGCCATGGAGACGAGATGCTGGGCGAGCACGTCGAGGCATTGCGAGGGCGGGTTGATCTGCTCCACACCGCCCTCCCTCGCAAGCTGCGCCGTCATACCGCAGGACACGCATTCCGCCGCCGTTCTGGGGAAGAGGTACATCACGCTGGTCCGCCCGGGATTGTGCCCGGCACGCCCGAGACGCTGCATCGTGCTGGAGACGGTGCGCGGACAGCCCACCTGGAGCACCTGGTCGATCTCCCCCACATCGATCCCCAGCTCCATGGAGGATGTCGCGCACAAAAGCCGCAGCCGCCCGTCGCGCAGCGCCTCCTCCGTCTCGATGCGCTGCTCCTTGGAAAGACTGCCGTGATGGACCCGCGCAAACCCCTCTCCGCCCAGGATATTGACGTAATACGCCAATTTCTCCGCATACCGCCTGCCCTCGACGAAGGCGATCACACTGCGGCTGCCCTGGCAGTACCGGAATACGAGAGCCCCCAGCTCCTCCCACACAGGATCCTTGCGCCTGCCCTTCACGGCGTCCGCGTACGGTCCCAGCACCTCCAGACGGATCTCCTTGGTCATGGCGGGCGATGCGATCATCACCGGCTCCGGCGCCAGGTATTCTGCGGCAGCCTCGAGCGGAGCGATCGTCGCGGACAGCCCGATCCGCTGCAGCGGACAGCCGCACAGATGATCCAGCCGCGCGAGGGACAGCATCAGATGCGCGCCTCTCTTCGTGTCGATCAGCGCATGGAGCTCGTCCACGATCACAGCCTTCGCCGTCGCCAGCACGTTCTGCCCCGTCTTGCTGGTCAGCATCAGATACAGCGATTCCGGTGTGATGATCAGGATGTGGGGCGGCCTCCTCACCATGTACTGCCTGTCCCGCTGCGGCGTGTCCCCCGTCCTGATCCCGACTGTGATCTCCTCCTGCGCGCCTATGCCATCCAGCGGGCGCCGCAGGTTTTCGCGGATATCCGCCGCCAGGGATTTCAGCGGGGAGACGTAGATCAGCTGCAGCGACTCCTCGAGCGTGCCCTCCTGCGCCTGCCGTCTCATACGGTCGAGAAAAACGAGGAACGCAGAGAGCGTCTTTCCCGTTCCCGTAGGCGCGGAAACCAGCACATGGCTGCCTGCCGCGATGCCCTGCCACGCCTTTTCCTGCACGGGCGTCGGCTCTCCGAGCGCGCCCTGAAACCACCTCTGTGTCCTCTCATCAAAGAGCTCCAATACATTCCCCATGTCCCTCTAATTCCCTTCGCTTCCGACTCTTTTGATCTTTGGGATCGCTTTCCCTTCCGAGAGCGCTGCCTTTGCCAGCTTGTCCGCCTCCTCGTTATACTCGACCCCTGTGTGCGCCGCTATCTTCTGGAAGGTGATCCGAATCCGGCTGCCACTCTCCCGCATGAACGCCGCATACTTCTGCGTCAGGCTGTTGTTTGTCCTCCACGAGCCGACCGCCCACATCTCGATGCCCATGTAATCATAGCATATGCGCACTGCGGGATATCCGTTGACCTCGCACCACCGGACCGCGTACATCGCCCCGAGCATCTCCCCTGTGACATTGCGCAGCTGCAGCGACTCCGGGTCGTTACCGCTGCCGGACTCCCGCACGATCCCGCCGTCCGGCTTGATGAGCACGCAGCCAAACGCATATCTGCCGATGTCTTTATTAAAACTGCCGTCGACGTACGCCACGACCTGATCTTCCTCATTTTTTCCGCCGCCTGTTCCTGCCGACGAGCGCGCGCCCGGCAAAGGATCCGCCGATCTGTTCAAATACGCCTGCGCCTCCTCCACGGAGAGAAAACTTTTGTACTCTGCCCCGGGATAACCGTCAACCGATGCCCTGCACGCATCCCATGTCTGAAAAAGACCTGTCTTTTTCCCTTTTCTGACGGCGTATACTTTCTTTTTTGCCATGATCACTCTTTCTCCCATTCTCTACAGGATCTGCGACTGCCCTATCCCGGAACGGAACGGGGCAGTCCCCTGATTTCCTACCGCTACATAACTGATTATAGCAAAAACGCCGTCGGAATGATAGTCTGTACCGGATCAAATTTCCACACGCTTCATGTAATATCCGAAACACCCTTTGTACAGCTTGTTGTCGGCATCCTGCTGCATGCGCGCCTCCCCGTTCTCAAATCCCTCGAATCCAAACATCTGCGCGATGCGCTGTTCCCGCTCATAATACACACCCGGGACGCCGAGGTAATACTTCGCATCGCCCTGCGCATAGCGGAACAGCAGCAGCTGCCTGTAATTGTAGTACGCGTGCAGCACAAACGAGTTTGTCGCAAGCTCATGGTATTTCTCAGACAGCACGACGGCATCCCGCGGCCGTATCAGTATGCTCTGCGCATCCCGGCAGATGTGGATCTCGGGGTAGATCCTGCACAGCTGCTGCCATTTGTCCTCGTAGATCTCCTCGCAAAGCTCCTCGTACACTGCCTGTCCGGGGCGGTCCGCACTTTTTGCCACATGGATCTGCGCGCGCTCTGCCACAGGTGCTGCGCTGTCCTGCGAGGGGTAGTCGTCTCGGAGCACACAGACGCCCATGCGCGTTCCATACAGCGGTATCTCCACCCGCATGCACCGCGCAAAGTCCACTTTGTCGTTCCATTTCATTTTCTCCATGCCGTACCCTGATCTGACGGCTATATCCCCCAAAAGGATCCTCTCGTCATGGATATTGACTGCATACACCTTGCAGCAGTCACCGCACTGCAGCGGTACGCCCCTGAGCCCCACGCTCACGCCGTCATTTTCCACCCGCAGAAATCCGATATTGCGCTCTTTCTTCCCATTGTTCATATAATCTATATAAAAAAACTGCATACGCCGACTCCTCCACTCTGATCACGGTTACTCTAATGTATGTCCACGGAGACAGGCTTATGCATTTTGGCGCATGTTTTTCACTACTTTGACGATGCGTGATCAGGAACGTGGTAAAAGTTGGTTGACTTCACTTCGCTGGATTGGTAAAATAGTAACAGTCAAGTGAATACAGATCCATTTAGAATATTTTACGCAGGAAAGGTAAGGTGTGAACTATGCAATACAAGACAAACGGAACATGCTCTCAGATGATCGATTTTGAGGTCGAGGGCGACACTATCAAATCAGTGGCGTTTACAGGCGGATGCAACGGCAATCTGCAGGGGATCTCCGCCCTGGTTTCCGGGATGAAGGTCGATGAGGCCATCTCGAAACTCAAGGGCATCAAATGCGGTTTCAAGAGCACTTCCTGCCCCGACCAGCTCGCGCGCGCACTCGAGCAGTACAAGACCGGCACGGCAAATTGAAAAATATGGTAACTGTTCAATACAATGGAAAATAATAATTTTTTGAATATACTATCATATAAACTGAAAAAAGAAATCGGAGGCTATAAGATATGAAACGCATCGTCTTTACCGGTGGCGGTTCTGCCGGTCACGTGACTCCAAATATCGCTCTTTTTCCCAAGCTCAAGAGCATGGGCTATGATATACACTACATTGGCTCTTACGAAGGCATCGAGAAGAAACTGATCGAGGATTATCGGATCCCGTACTATGGCATTTCAACGGGCAAACTCAGAAGATACTTTGATATCAAAAATTTCAGCGATCCCTTCCGCGTGCTCAAAGGGTTTATGGAGGCGAGGAAAATATTAAAGACCCTCAAGCCGGATATCGTGTTTAGCAAGGGCGGTTTTGTGAGTGTCCCCGTCGTGCGTGCCGCTGCCCTGCAGAAAATCCCGTGCATTATCCACGAGTCCGATATGACGCCGGGGCTCGCCAACAATCTGTGCATCCCTGTCGTGCAGAAGATCTGCTGCAATTTCCCGGAGACGCTGCAGAACCTGCCTCCCGATAAAGCGATCCTCACAGGCTCTCCGATACGGAATGAGCTCACAAAGGGCAATAAGGAAAAGGGGCTTGCAATGTGTGGTTTTGACACCGCAAAACCTGTGATCATGGTCATCGGCGGCAGCCTCGGCGCAGCCGAGGTCAACAAGCTGGTTCGCGAGGCGCTCCCAAAGCTGCTCGAAGATTTTCAGATCGTCCATATATGCGGCAAGGACAAAATCGATAACCTGCTGCTCAACACGCAGGGCTACAAGCAGTTTGAGTTCGTCAAGGACGACTTAAAGGATCTGTTTGCCATGGCTGATATCGTCATATCGCGTGCCGGCGCAAATGCGATCTGCGAACTGCTGACGCTGCGCAAGCCAAACCTCCTGATCCCGCTCCCTGCCCACGCAAGCCGGGGCGACCAGATCCTGAACGCCAAAAGCTTTGAATCCCAGGGCTTTTCCATGGTTGCCGACGAGGATTACCTCACGGCTGTAACTTTGACCGAAAAAGTCCATGAACTGTACTTTACGAGACAGTCCTACATCGATGCGATGCAGAACAGCAAGATCAAGGATTCGACGGACACGATCATTGCGCTGATCGAGGATACCATAAAGCAGAAAAAGTGATAACAGGTCCGGACAAAAAAAGCTGGAAAAAGTATTTTCACACTCTTTCCAGCTCTTCCGCACCTGTTTTAAATTGCCGCCTTATCGCACTTTCACCAGTCTTGCGATCAGAGCGCCCACAAAAGCCCCAAAGACATTTGCCATAACATCATCCGTCTCCGTTTTTCCGCAGGAGAAAACATACTGTGACATCTCGATCGACACGCTCGTCAGAAACGCGATCCATACAACTCTCTTTATGCTACACACTTTTCCGTATATACACAATGTTATGCCCGACAGAAAACCAAACGGAACGAACAGCAGGACATTCTCTATCAGATAGTAATAATTTCCGCCCGCCACCTCATCGCCCGAAAAAGGCAAAAACGCAACCTCCTGCCTGGAACCGATCGAACGCGAAAACAACGTCACATACAGCAGAAAATAAAGGAATACGCCGTCCGCAAAAAACAGACCGTCAACCCCATTATGCCGATCTGATAGCCGATCGATCTGTCTGTTTCCCACCATAAACACAAACCCTGCTATAAGCGCTTCCTGCCAGCAGGATGTCCATTGTTTTAAAATGTCCTGATATACCACCTCAAACATCTCTCTGATTCCCTGCATAACCCTGCTCCAGAATATCTGCGATCCGCTCACATGCGTGTCCATCCCCGTACGGATTCGCGGCGTGCGCCATTGCGCTGTACGCCTCCCGATCGCCCAACAGTCTGTTAAACTCCTCATAAATCGTGCGCTCCTGCGTGCCGACAAGCCTCAGAGTTCCCGCCGCAACCCCCTCAGGCCGCTCTGTCGTGTCCCGCATCACTAAAACAGGTTTTCCAAGAGAAGGTGCCTCCTCCTGGATCCCGCCGGAATCCGTAAGTATCAGATAACTCTGTTTCATAAAATTGTGAAAATCCAGGACATCCAACGGCTCTATGATATGTATGCGCTCCTCCTTCCCTCCGACGGAAGTCTCACCGAATATTTCCTCCGCGATCCGGCGGACCTGCGGATTCATATGGATCGGATAGATCGCTTTCACATCGGAATGCTCAGCCAGAACACGCCGGATCGCCTTGAACATATGGCGCATCGGCTCACCGAGATTCTCCCGCCGGTGCGCCGTAAGCAGTATCAGCTTCGAATCAGATGCCCACACAAGTTCCGGGTGAGAGTACTCTTCCCTGACTGTGAACTTCAAAGCATCGATCGCCGTGTTGCCTGTGATCCATATGCGTTGCGCATCTCGCCCCTCTCTGATCAGATTGTCCCTGGACAAAACTGTCGGCGCAAAATGATACTGTGAGAGGATCGATACCGCTTCCCGGTTAAACTCTTCCGGATAGGGTGAAAAGATATCATATGTCCTCAGCCCTGCTTCCACATGCCCGACTGGAATCTGCAAATAAAAACAAGCCATCGCTGTCGCTAAGGTTGTGGAGGTATCTCCATGAACCAGTACAACATCCGGCCTGCCTGCTTCCAATATCGTTTTCATTGAATTTAAAATGTTTGTCGTCACATCAAACAAAGTTTGATCTTCTTTCATAATAGAAAGGTCATACTCCGGTTCGATCTCAAAAAATCGAAGTACCTGCTGCAGCATCTCCCGATGCTGCCCTGTAACACAGACGCTCGCGTGAATACCGGGTCTTCTCCTCAATTCTTTCACCAGCGGGCACATCTTTATGGCTTCCGGCCTTGTGCCGAAGACTAACATGATCTTTTTCATTTTCTCCTCCAAAAAAAATCGAGCAGGGGAACGATCTTCTCCCCTACTCGCGCGCCGGGCACCCGTCAGCTTTTGCTGACATTCTTCCTCCGGGTGCCTGTGTGCATAAAAAACCTGACATCAGTTTTGCCAGACCTTCTATTTTCTATTCATTATTAAATCTCAAATTCCTTTCGTATCTTCACCACCTGCTCTATAGTGCAGCCACATTGCTCCGCAATGATCTGATTATCACGCTGCCCAGACTGAACTGCCTTGAACACTTGGGCGCTCATTGCGACACCCTTATCTTCCCCGATTATTATACCACGCTTTTCACCAATTGTTATTCCACGCTTTTCGCCGCGCGCCTCGATCCGATCCAATACTGCATCCACTCTGACACCTCCATCCACAGATTTCTTCAACGATTGGTCGTAATACTTTGCATACCGCTTATCATCCTTCACTGCACTTATAGCATACCATGTCTCACGGAACTTCGCAACATGCCCTTTGAGTTTATCCTTCTTTCACCTCTATTCCCTACGAAATATGCGGTCAAAATCCAATATTCTGGCATAATATTGTGCTCCTGCCTTTGTCAAATGCCTGCAATCCTGACTGATAAATTTCCCTGTATCTGTGAATACCCTTACCCGACCATCCTGTTGTAAAACTGGTTTGATAAAATCAACATATCGCTCGCCGCACAACCTTAACTCCTCCTGATACTGTCCACTGACGTCCGCATAGGAAGCCGTCATCTGCAAATATTCTTCCCTATATCTGCGATTATAGATGTTTCCGTTTGATACCCCATAACATTTTGTCCCTACACTCCATATTTCCGCTCCGTTTGCCATATGCTCCTCAATACATTCTGGAATCTTATCTTCACATACCATACTCCCGTTTACAAAAATGTAGTCCGCTCTCGCGATCCTGCATGCATATTCTTCATTAATCGCAGAACCATATACATATGAAATATCCAGCTCCGCCGCAATATCGGATTCCATCAGAACATTGCACCAGTCGCGCACGAAGCTGTTTCCCACAGCCAATACTTTGATCCTGTCATCCTCTGAAAATTCCACATCCATCGCATAAACCCTATCATTATACGCACTGTGCATTCCACGATGTACATCCGAGATAAACACATCCAATTCCGGAACGTTCCTCATTACCCCACCTTTTAAATAAACATACATGCCAGACCCCAGAATCATGCCAGAAATTGATATACACAGCGCAATCAAGGACATACTTTTTAACTTGGATGTCAGCCTTTTTTCAATAAGCACATATGATACTGTTCCCATGATCACTGTCAGTACCGTACAGAGTACACACCCTGCAATCCCTAAATTTCCGTCTATACAATATCGGTAAAACGCAATTATGATTTGATGCCATATGTATATACTATAACTGCATATCCCTGCCTTACAGGCAAATACATACCCCCCCCCCCCGCACCTATACGTTTTTGCTTTTCACAATGATTTCGTGCAAACAAGAAGGAAAACGTGCAACATACCACAAAGATCAAACCACCAGTCTTGGGAAGACCGCAAAGTGGCAGAAACAATAACACCATCATCAAAATAGCGCTTCCATACGCAATCTTCCCATCCCAGTTGTAGCCCAACCGAATTTCTCTTCGTTCCATACATAGTGCCAATACCGCTCCCAGTCCAGGTTCCCAAAATCTATATTGTAGATAATAAAAGCGGTCGGCTGGATCTCCTGGTAAAATATATAATATGAACGACACTGCTGTTAAGACGATCATACCTCCCAGATATACACGTCTGTCAGCCTTACAAAATCTGCAGATAATCTTTGTATAGATCCCATAAACCATATAAAATTGAACCACAACCCCGAGATACCATGTATGCATCAACGGCTTAAAATCCTGAACTGCATCCCAGTAATTGTGTGTTGTGATCGCCTGAAGAATATTATTCGCTTCACAAACAGAAGCAACAGCCGTCTCGCCCAGTCCCTGATAATCATCCGGAAGCATTACAAAATATCCCAGAAACATCGCTAAAATACATCCTGCCAGCAGCACTGGCTGCAGCCTGACCAGCCGTTTTATCGCAAAGTCAGTGAAAGAGAACTCTCTCAAATCTTTTTCATGACAAAGAACACTATCCATGATCAAGTAACCATTTATGACAAGAAAAATATCCACTCCCAGGTATCCATTTGTGCAGATCCCAAGATGATAAAATACCACAGCTATTGTGGCAATTCCTTTCATAAAATCAATGGAATCATCTCTAAGCTTACTCATTTGATCCTTCTCCTACACTATATATTTTATGTTGCGATCAGTAGTAATATTGAAAAACACCCTAAGTTTATCAGTCTACATGTATAAACCGTTCGGTACATGTTGTTTTCTAACGCCTATACAATCTTTTTCTCGATATTAATTTCACTTTTTGAATAATCACATAGCATAAGTAAAATATTATAAGATTTATATAAAATGCAGGATTGCAGATCTCTATAAAGAATGTTTCTTCTAAAAAATGCAAAAAAACGCCTTTGATCATTCTGGCATAAAGAATCACCACAAACCCGCTAACTTTAACGTTTGAAACTATTTTATAAAAAAGGGAAAAAAAGCAGGAAAAAATGGTTTGCAACAACAGACAGCCCAATATACCAAAATCAGAATGCCAACGGCGATACGCTGTATATACATTTCCCATAAGTTCTCCGGAAATTCTGAATTCGAGATAAAAGTTTCCGATATTTTCAGAATCCATCAATCCGATTTTGTACAATGTTTTATATAAATAATAAAACGTCTCCCCTCCCTGCAGGACATTTTCTTTAATCGGATTCTGCATATACAGATCAAACAATTGAATGGCGCCTCCTGCATAACTGGATATGTATTCAAATACGGATCTCTCAGACCCCCTTCCCACCAAAAAAGCTAAATAATAAAATACAATCATTGATATTATCGCAATTATTCCATACCGAATTATCTGACTAACAGACGCGCACTCCTTCTTATAATTTTTTTTTCTGTATAAAGCGGACATAACAAGAAGCGCAAATAAATAATTAAGATATATTTGTCTTCCGCCATAAAATATATTGCCTAAAGCCCATAATATGATTGGCGCAAAATATCTACACTTATGCCTCAAACGCTTTCCCGAATGCATAACCGTATTGATGATAAAATATGCATATATATACGCAGTATATGTACTTATACGTCCAACCAGATTCCACACAACATTACCGCTATTTATATTTGAAACCGAAGTGACACGTGCTTTATAAATCATTTGTGTGACATTGTCCATCCCAAACCCATTTACATAAATATATCCCCTAACGATGTATATTATTTGTACAAAGCAAATAATCCAGATATGTATGGAATCGATTGATTTAATATCCGTTTTATACCACTTACCATGCTTTTTTACATTAAAATCGATCTTTTTGACCCACAATGAACTTAAAATGAATATAATTGCTCCAGAAATAAGGATAACTAAAGTTTCAACGTGTAGCTTCATATTCCAATTTCTATTGTTAAGCAATGCCAGAAATGTACTAAATGTATAACAAGCACAAAATATTACACATGGATGAAACAAATCTTTAAAGAGTTTATACGAAATAATAAATAACGTAAACATGCAAAGCACAAGTAAATAGACCATCCATACCACCCGTATTATCTGTTTCCCCTTTTGAAGACAGAAACCAACTCATTCCACAAAAAAAGAAACTCTTTTCGCATTAATATGCAGATACACACTGCTGTCAGCAAAAAATATGCCCCACATCCCATAACTGGATTCATAAAAAATCCACAAAACAGAAAAACAATTAATTCTGCCAAAATATATAAATATGTTTTCTTCGCAGGCATATATTCTTTAAAATCAAAAACTGACATGATAAACCATATTATGGAACATATCAGTGTTCCGACTGCAAAGGCTTCTTTGATTGAATAAATAGAATAAAGTATTATATTTAATACAAATCCTACTACAATAATTGTTATTAATCTGATGAAATATAACTTCTGTTTTTTAAATGCTTTATAAAGGTTTAAGTAAACACATTTGATACATACATAAAATATCTGAGTTGCAAATAAAAGGATTAAAACATTCATTGCCCCTGTATATTCCCTAAGATTGTATTCAATGATCAGCTTCAATGGAAACACTGCTATTACCAATAATGTAGTGATCACAACAACCATGTCCGTCAATTTTTGTATACTTTTTGCGTCCTTGTGAATACAAAAATAATTATAAAAAGCACGAGACATCGGCAGGACAACAAAATTAATTATCCCCTCCAAACTGACACAGAAACTATACTGGGCAAAGACCGTATTATCCATAAAAATCTTAATACACCACCGATCTTGTCCCGTCAATAGTACTGATGATAAATTGCCAAGCATCAAAAGTATACCATCGCGTATATTTTGATATAAACATGTAAAACTTACTTTTATTCTAAAAAACGTATTTATATCAAACGTTTTACAAAACTTTTTCTCCAATATACCCCATAATAATACGTCAATAGAAATATATCCGACAATGTAGTAAATATATTCTTCATAAATTCCTAAGTACAACAGGGACATGTTCATTAAAAAAAATAAAATACTAAAATTGTTTGTCAGTTTTGCATATTGTTTAAATTCGCCTGTTGCACTGTACAATGAACTATAATATGCCTTCATGTTTTGTGGAACAACAGAAAACAAGCACGCCATAAGTACATAATCCTGGATTATCAGACATATGCTTATTCCCAGGACTGCTATAATTACCTGAAACACTCTCATCGTAGCAATATTTTCTGCCAACTCGTGTTGATCAATATCGCATATTGTCTTCCCTCCATATTTTAGATACATACCGTCCACATATCCAAAATGCATGATCCCAATATATCCTACATAAAATTGAAACGTTTTTATCACTGAATATGTGTTGATACATAGATATTTCGGCAAAAGAAAACTAATTATAATATTTATAGCAAAATTTACTATATTAGCACCAAATATGTACGTAATACCTCGTTTTAATGACATTGAACTTATGACATGCCTCCTTTATTTAACTTTTTATTTTGATATAAAGCATAGTACATATACACCTTTCTTCGTATATTTTTAGTTCTTATATTATTTTTTGCACAAAAAACAACAGGATGCTTAACACTGCCGGAAAATACTTGCTCACACTTCGCAATTTTGCCGTTCTCTTCTCCCCAATCTTTTATTCGTTTACCAACTGCTTTATGAAAAAGATATTGTTTCTGTATCCATGCTGTTGTATTATCCATACTTTTAAAGTACTCCTGTACTCTATTTGCTATACATAAATTCTTTCGCGTTGTCGTTACATTATTGTCGTGAACTCTGTGACATATATGCGGTTCTCTATCATACTGCAGACAATCCAGTGCCTTGGCAATTGTTGCAATCCAATGATCATGATTGTCTATCATACAGGGAATCTCCTTTACAATCTTTAATAACGGATTATTGATTACCAAGGTACATCCCATTACATGATTCTCCATCGAAAGTATCGTTATATATTCATTCGGTTTATGAGCATAAGCAATCCTGTATTTTTTTAGACTCTCATCTGCTAAATAGTAGTTAGAATACAGCGCAGCAGGATTATTTCCATATCTTGATATTATATCAACCTGCTTTTTTATTTTATCCTGAAACCAATAGTCATCTTGATCAGAAAAAAATATATATTGACTTGTCGCTACATGATCCATCAAAACAGAAAAATTCTGACAGTTCCCAAGATGACCATTTTCATCCAAAATAAGTTTGATCCTTTCATCTTGTCTCGAAAAATCTCTAATTATTTCCACTGTCCTATCAGTTGATCCATCATCGCGAATCAATAAAACCCAATCCTTATAAGTTTGTGCAATAATACTCATAATCTGTTCGCCAATAAATTTTTCACCATTATATGCAGCCATTAAAATAGCAGCTGAATTTTTTCTCATACTAATCCCCTGTACATCTTTTTACTGCATTGTCATAACCATTCACTGCTGATTCAAACAATTTCGTATAGCCTAACGACTCCCTGTTTTCCTGTGAAACATTGACTGCAAATCCAATGCACATACTGGCAATGGTGTTAAAACTGTCTTCATCCACATCTGAATAATACTCAATTGCTTTTGCGACACCTTCCAAATTGTTTGACGAATATACAAAGCCAATTCCTGATTCCTCAAGAGATTTCCACGGTGTGCTATCAGAAATAATACATGGACAGCCAGCGGAAAGTGCTTCAATTATTACATGCCCGTAATTTTCACCCAATGTCTGCAGCACAAATATGTGATTCCTTTCCAAAACATTTATTACATTTTCACTAGAAACAGATCCATAATAATTCCAGACTATATTTGCCGGGAGCTTCTCCAATGCCTGTACACACCTTGACCAATATTTTTCATCACAGACAGGTCCATAAATGTTAAATTCTATGGTAGTCCGAACTTGACTTAATGCCTCTATTGTTCCCAGCAGATTCTTTTTGGGTGTGATTCGTGATAACCATGCTACTTTACAATTTCCTTTTTCTTTTTTCTTATAGATACATTTATTTTTTACCTCTCCCGTTATATCCTCTGCAATATAAACTACTTTATCCGTGTGTGTTATTATTCTATCTAAGTCTTCTAACTCGTATAAAGATGTCACCGACCATATTATTTTTTTAAACATCCCCATCATCAAAAACAGTTTTAAAAAAACAATTTTTTTTAGAAAATGAATTTTTAGTGCCCCTTCACTAAAAATCCCCATTGGAGCTATGACCAACGGTTTCTTTAAAAGCCTTATTTTATTCAATATCATGGCGTTTACTGCATAATCATTATAACAACCACATACATAAACGATATCCGTCTCCTGTGCCAACCGGGAGATTAATTTCAATGTAAATTTTCCCCATTTAGTATAAAATACCTTTGCATGACCAACTTGATTCCATATATCGTAATTGATATTATTGTATGGAACACTCTGTCTTGATTCTCTATCCGCTGTCAAGATATAAAAATCAAACTTATCATATAAACAATCCACAAGATTTTTAACAGATGTAATCGGACCGCCACTCAGACTTCCAGGCAGATACATTCCCATTATTATAAGTACCCTTATCTTTTCCATAATAATCCTTCCTACCAATCTCCGAACACTTTACACAGTATTATATAACTGCATACAAAACTGTTTCTGTCCAAAAGTCTTCATGCTGACGTATGTATAATCTATATTCAGGGACAAATTTCTTTAACAAAAATACTACTTCGTACAAATGCTCTGGTTTATGATAAATACAGATAGCTAATTGCGGCTTATATGTTCTTATTATTTTTTCGGCACCTTTCAATGCTTCTACTTCTGCTCCTTCAATATCCATTTTAACAATCATAAACCCCCCCCCCCGTACACACCCTGTCAACAGAATCAACACAGACTAAGTTGCCTGTATCTTCTGTATCTGTTATCATTGACGCTGAACCAGCTTTATTTTTAAATGTCAGGATTCCAGCTGAATTCCACATTCCACAAGGCACATATTGAATATTAGAAAATTTCCTTAATGCGTGTTTACACATCTTCATATTACTTTCATCCGGTTCCCAAGCATATATTTTGTCATAATTATAATTCGCATGCTTTAAAAACTGAAGGATTGTATCACCAATATACGCACCACCATCAACAAAGATATCATGTCCCGAAAACTTCAATATGCCATCCCCCCAATATTGAGGCTTTGTTACATAAGGCTTTATAAGTTTTATGTCTCCGGATTTTCTATATTCTAATATTTTCGCAAAAATAATTTTAGACTTATTATCTTCCAGTAGCGCTTCTACTTCTCGCAATTTCTCCGCATTGGCTTCACAAAATTTTCTAAATTCATATTCTCTTTCTTTTCTATTTGTATCTCGATTTCTTATCTTAAAATATAGTATTTCATGCACGAATCTGTTATTCAATAGCAACGGTACCAGTTTATACAATAAAATATTATGTGACATATATTGAATAATCTTCATTTTTTACGCTCCCCATAATTTATTTTTCTGTTTTGTACATCTGACTTTTGTTTTTCATACAATTTTGCATCTATCAAATAATGATACCAGTACGCCTGTAAATATGTGAAAATCCTTCCTTCTTTTCCGTCTAAAAAACCCAACCTAAAATAATAACGATAAATAAAATACAAACGATTTCTTATTCCTGCAGGTAACTTGTAAAATATTTTATACTTTATTATTCTTCTTCTCCTGGTTTTCTTATCCATATTATTTAACTGTTCAAATTGATTCTCCCCACTATAAAAATCCATTACTTCTTTGGTTGCATAATCATTATGCTTATTGATCCAATGTGTCAGATCCTTATAATCCCTGTGAATACTGTCACTTTTCACTTTTACATAACGACCTTCTTTCAGTACAATGTGTTCGTTTAGATTCCGCTCCTCCATAGAACCTATTCCATATTTAAAAACACATAACTTGGTAAAAGGATATGCACCCCCATGTCTCAGTGATTTTCCCATAAAAATAATTTCAAAGCGCAGTTCTATCCCATTAATATCAGTGTTTTTATTGCTACTGCATATTTCTTCAATTTCTTTGACCGCTTCTTCTGTCAACTCTTCATCTGCATCCAGCTTTAATACCCATTGTGTCTCAATTTTGAATGTGTTTAATCCATATACAAATTGTTTAGCATGATTTTCGAATACATGCGCGTGTACTTCAGCACCAAGCTTCTCTGCCAACTCAACAGTACGATCTGTACTGTAACTATCTATAACCAAAATCCTTTTTACTAAAGATTTGATTGACAAGATACACTTTTCTATATTTAGTTCTTCATTTTTAGTTAATATGATTGCCGTAATATCTGCCATTTATTTCACCTTTTTGAAATAATCAATTTTTGTTTTCCGCTTTCTGTCTTCTCAAGCTCCATAACCATACTCAAAATTACCCCCCCCCCGTAGATTTTTCTAAACTCATTCAACAACCGTTCTCTTCTAAAACATTCCGGTTCCGCTGCGATAATATTTACTTGTATCTGTTCTTTTGATTCCTGTACAATTTGCGCTGCAATTATTTCTTCAAATTTGCAGAGTACCAGGCTCAACGCCGCAGCGCCTACTTTTCTTCCGTCTGGTGTCTCTATATAATCGCTTTCTCTGCCCTGCAGCATACGCACAATACGGCCGCGAGTTCCCAGTTGTTCATCCGCAACAGCCAGATCTCCTGTGTCATACCTTATCAGAGGCATAATATAATTGGTCAGTGTACTTCCGATAATATGACAAAAATCATTTTCTTTATCCGGAATCAATTCCACACATGCAAAATCCTCGTCCACAACCAGCCTTCCATCCGGAAATTCCGATATATTCGCAACCCCTTCTGTCAATCCATAATGCTGAATCGGCTTGCAGCAAAATACTTCCTCGATCTGCTGTTTTTGGGAGACCAATAGATTTTCAGAACCGATACTCACCCACTTCATTGGAATCTGTATCCCTTTCTCATTGAGGTATGCTGCCAGCAATGCAATATTGGATGGGTAACCGTGAATCCAATGAATGTTGTTTTTCTTTAGACTATCCGCATACTGCTCCACCGTGTCTGTAGTTATATGATATCCGCTGTAAAAGATCTGTCTTCCAGGGAGATCATATCTCCAAAAAGGGGCTTTATCCTGTTTTATGGGTACTGTTCTTTTGCCTCCAAAATTTGCACACAGTGTCTCCCTGTTGATCCCATGTAATCTCCTGTATCTCCACCAAACCGCCCACTGCTCTGCCTCTTCCTGTTCAGATGTACGGAATCTTAATCCTGCACCGGTTGTTCCGCCCGTAGGATGTATTTTAATTCTTGTGTTACGTACCCCTCTGGATATAAAATCTGTCACATTTTGCTGTACCTCTTTTTTCGTGAGGATCGGCAGTTTTCTTAAATCCTCCATCCGTTTTATCTCCGTGGGACTGATTCCATATGTACAAAATATTTTTTTGTAATGCGGAACCGTATTGTAGCAGTGCTTTATAATCCTCTGTAATTTTCTGTCCCGATACTCACACATCTGCTCATACGACCATGCATTATGACTCTCATATTCTGCTAATTTCTTTTGAAAGTATGTTCCGTAACGCCTGTGCATAATTCTCATCCCTTCGACAAAACACGCCGCGTTCTGTGCAAATATTGGCAGTTGATTGTATATATCTGTCTTATCCATTCGTATTGCTGTTTCCTTTCGCATCTCATCTCTTTCTTTTGCCACAAGTATACAGTACTTTCAATTTGAGAACCAATATTGTAACCAACGTACACCAAAAAAATTTCATAAGCAGCACATATAATATGATTGGTTCCTTCACTCTAAAAATCAAATTCGCTATTTGATTCCACGGAATAACATTTAGTTCCACCAAATGGGCACATAATATTATCAATGAATTTTTTCCAAACCAACTTAGTACATGAAAAATCTGAACCCTGGCAATCGCTCCTGATATCAATATCATACATATGCTGCCACATACTGATCCGATTACATCAAAAAAGCCATTCGGAAAACTATTTCGGGCAATAGACAGATCAAAATTTTCTATGCACATCTCATTAATCCAAATGACCAGACAAGCTACAAACAAAGTACAATTTTGAACCTTTGATCTGGCAATTTCAAAAAATTCAGATCTTTTTAATTGTAATCCAACAAACATAAATAACGACGATGTCATTCCCGCCTGAACGCTCCACGGCAGCCATATAATTTTAGAAGAATAAAATCCAACTAAAGCAAACCCTAAAATGATGATCTCTGAATATTTTCTTTTTTCAGCAAAACATACAATACATGATGCCCATAAAAGTGCCAGCAAAAACCAGACAGCCCCTATTGGAACAATACGAAACGGCTCAATATGTTCCGTTCCCGCACCATAAACCATCGCATACAACCAATAAAATACTTTACATATCAGATAATTTCCTGTCTTCTTATGAAGCAATACAGAAATCAGATTTTTTAGTGTATCTAAAACCATAACCATTATACAAGTTAAAAAATATGGCGGTAAAAGCCTTCTGCTACGTTTTTGAAACACCTCTCTAAGTGAGTATTCTTTCATAAAATAGCCACTGATCAAAAAAAACATTGGCATATGAAAAGAATAAATTATAGACCCAACATCATCTATCCCCATGTGTCCTAGTATTACACAAATAATACCTATCCCTTTAGCTATGTCCATGTCTGTCTGTCTGTCTGTCTGTCTGTCTGTCTGTCTGTCTGTCTGTCTGTCTGTCTGTCTGTCTGTCTGTCTGTCTGTC
>ERZ808054.1053-NODE-1053-length-18421-cov-4.661034_pt1 | contig 18421 bp, 18 predicted proteins | sample MGYA00380201_ERZ808054 | MGnify/ENA primary metagenome ERZ808054 (study PRJEB31490, sample SAMN06133419) | mouse gut metagenome | isolation source: Z5_2 | host: mice | place: China: Chengdu | collected 2015-05 ... | reverse complement strand
TCCATCCACCTTTGCCGCATAGTACAGGCTGTCCGGTATCTGTTCGAAATTCTCCTTCAGCAGATAAATATAAAAAACCGACATCACCGACGGCAGGATCAATCCCGGAAAGCTGTTCCGCATATCCAAATTGGTCACCGTAACAAAATTTGTGATGACCACCAGTTCATTGGGAATCATCATCAGGGAAAGAAAAAGCACAAAAGTAATATTTTTGCCCTTAAAATCAAGTCTTGCAAAGGCAAAAGCCGCCAGCGTAATGATCACCAGCATCATTGCTGTTGTTATCAATGTAAATATCGCAGTGTTCAGCAGATATCTTCCGAGGGATACCTCCGTAAATGCATCCACATAATTCTGCAATGTCGGAGACAAGGTAAAAAACCGGGGAATATATTCGGAATTGTATGCCCCATAGCTTTTCACCGAGGTGAGAACCATCCAATAAAAAGGGAACAGCACAATCAACGCCCAAAAGACAAGCAATATGTAAGTGATCACATTCATCACCGCTTTTTTTGTTTTGGCCGCCTTTTCTATCCTGCCATAATCAATCTTATTTTCCATGTCATCCGCCCTCTAATAATGAACCTTCTTTTTACTGACCAGTAAATTGATACATGTGATCGTCAACACGATTGCAAACAAAATGATCGCTGCCGCCGAAGCATAGGAAGGATAACCGCCGCTGTCGCCATAAAGCATGTCATAAACGTAACCAACGATGGTATTCATTTCCGCGGCATTTAAATTTGTTCCAAACAAAGCCACCACATCGCTGTACGCCTTAAATGCGCCGATAAACCCGGTAATGACCAGATAGAAAATCATCGGGGAGATCATAGGCAGCGTGATCCGCATAAAGGTCCTGATTTTTGAAGTGCCATCCACCTGTGCCGCCTGATAATATTCCGGGTTGACCGAAGCAAGTGCACTGGTCAGAATCAGTATCTTGAAAGGCATGACCACCCAGATGGTATAAAAACACAATACGAACATTTTCGCCCAATAGGGTCCTTCGATAAAATCTACGCCTTCTCCGCCGAACCAGGCGATCATCAGATTGATCAGGCCATCCGAATAAGCCGTCTTTTTAAATAAGATCATAAACACCAGCCCTACTGCCAGCGTGTTGGTCACATAGGGCAAAAAATATACCGTCTGGAAAAGCTCCCGCAGGGGCTTTATGGAGTGCAGGCCTGCGGAGATCAAAAGGGCGATCCCTGTGGATAAGGGTACCGTAATGACCACCAGAATAAAGGTATTCTTAACCGCCTGCAAAAAATAAGGATCATGCAAAACGTAAGAATAATTATAGGATCCCACCCCGAAATAAGTCTGGGACGCAGAGTTATACCCTTCTTCAAAGGAATAGATAAAAACATCGATCAAAGGGTATACCATGAAAACTCCAAGGAACAGTATGGCAGGCAGAAGATAAATCCATCCCTTCAGACTGCTGTAATCTAACTTTTTCTTCATGACAAACACCCCTCAAAGGAAATTCTTTCTTCTGTTTCCTGATTAAAAAGAAATACCTTCCGGGAAACCAGCGCAAAACGGACCTCCTCCTTGGAAGCATCTACCTTATTTTCCGTTCCGATAATCGCACGGACGGCGGAATTCACAGCGGCATCATTTGTGCAGACCACGCTGATGTCACGCCCCATTACTTCCACACCGCTTAATTTGCAGAAAAGCGGACCTTCCTCCTGCAGCTTAAACCCTTCCGGCCTGATTCCTGCATACACCGGCTGGTCAGGCAAATCTCCCACAGAAAGCACCGGGTCCTCCCCAATATAAAGCTTCTTTCCCTTGATCTGCCCATGAAAAATATTGATGGGCGGCGTTCCCAGAAACCTTGCCACGAACAGATTGACCGGATTATCATAAACCTCCTGCGGTTTGCCGATCTGCTGGACTACCCCGTCCTTCATCACCACAATGATATCAGAGATGCTCATCGCCTCTTCCTGGTCATGGGTTACAAATATGGTGGTGATCTTCGTTTCCCGCTGGATCCTTCTGATCTCCTCACGGGTCTGCAAGCGCAGCCGGGCATCCAGATTAGAGAGGGGTTCGTCAAGCAGCAATACCCCCGGCATTTTCACCAATGCCCGGGCAATCGCCACTCGCTGCTGCTGTCCTCCCGAAAGCTGCCTCGGCTTCCGTTCCATCAGCTCGTCAATCTGGACAAGCTTTGCCACTGCATAAGCCTTTTCCAGCATCTGCTCTTTGGAAAGCTTGTCTTTCCCCTTTAAATTCTGTAATGGAAACAAAATATTCTGCTTCACTGTCAGATGGGGATAAAGGGCATAATTCTGGAACACCAGACCAATCCCCCTGTTTTCCGGCGGCAGATTGGTCACATCATCTTTTCCAAAAAATATTTTACCGCTGGTGGGCTTTTGAAGCCCGCTGATCAGATGCAGCGTGGTACTTTTGCCGCATCCGGAAGGTCCTAACAGCCCGATCAGCTTTCCGTCCGGTATCTCAAAGTTAAAGTCATTGACTGCTATCACTTCTTCGTGATTTTTTTTATCACGGCTGGGAAATTTCTTTGTCAGATTTTGTAATACTACTTCCATGACTATTCATCCTATCTGTTACTTTCATGTAAAAGGCTCATTTTCAGTTCAAACATTGCCGGGCTCATATCCATATAGTGGGAATGGGAATTTTCAAATCTCTGTTCTTCCTCCCAGATTTCATTGGTAAGCTGGTTTCTCACATAGCTTTTGATCTTCTCCAAAGCGGGAATCTCATATACCAGCTCGCCGTCTTTGAAGATCTGCTTTTGCAGCGGCTTAAAGGTACAGTCCACAAAGCACCGGTTTTTCCAATAATTAATCGGGTCTACGTAGCGCACTGGTTTGCTGGCATCGATCTCTTCCCCTTTTACAGCCAGATAATCCGCCACGGCCTTTCCTTCCTTGTCGTATACGCGGTATATCTCTTTGATCCCAGGATTAGTGATCTTTTCCACGGTCTCGGAAATCTTGATCTTAGGCTCAAAAACACCATTTTTATTGATTGCAACCAATTTATATACCGCCCCAAATACTGGTGTGGTGGAAGAAGTGATCAGCTTTTCACCAACCCCGTAACTGTCGATCATGGCTTCCTGCCTGTTTAAAGACTCAATGGTATATTCATCCAGACTGTTGGAAGCTACAATAATGCAATCCGTAAGCCCGGCATCATCCAGCATCTTTCTTGCTTCCTTGGAAAGATACGCAAGATCGCCTGAATCCAGCCGGATGCCCTTCAGCTTTTTTCCCACAGGCTCCAAAACTTCTCTGGCAATGCGGATTGCATTGGGTACGCCGCTTTTTAATACATCATAAGTATCTACCAGCAGGACCGTTGCATCCGGATAGCTTTCCGCATATGCCCGAAACGCCTCATATTCACTGTCAAAGGACATCACCCAGCTATGTGCCATAGTCCCGGAAATAGGAATGCCGAACATCTTCCCCGCCAGCACCGTTGCCGTGGAAGATGCCCCGCCAATGTAAGCTGCCCTCGCGCCATAAACCGCAGCGTCTACATTATGGGCGCGCCTTGCACCAAAATCAGACACCGGTTTTCCATTCGCCGCGCGCACGATCCTGTTTGTCTTCGTGGCAATCAGTGACTGATGGTTAATTTCCAATAATATTGCCGTTTCGATCAACTGGGCGTCGATCAGCGGCGCTACCACCGTCATCACCGGTTCATTAGGATACATAATCGTCCCTTCCGGCATGGCATAAATATCGCCTCTAAACTTAAAGTGCAGCAGATAATCCAGAAATTCTTCTGTGAACAGCTTTTTGGAACGCAAAAAATCAATATCTTCCTGGCTAAAATGAAGATTCTGGATATATTCTATCACCTGCTCTAAGCCTGCAAAAATTGCAAAGCCCCCCTGATCCGGATTGCTTCTGTAAAATACGTCAAAAGCAGCAACCGTATTTTGAAACTCCTTATTTAAATATCCATTGGACATGGTCAGTTCGTACATGTCCATGACCATAGAAACGTTTCTCTCCTGAAACTGGGTATATTCCATCTGCCTTCCCCTTCCTTGTTTCCCATATTATCTCTGACCGTCATTTCTGACCGTCATTTCTGACGTGTATTTGGCACATCTTCATCGCCTGCAATGCATTTTTATGGCTTTCCGGCGTAACTCCTGCGCAGCATGCCGCATCTACCACGATCGGCACCTCCGGCAAAAAAGCTTTGATCAGCAGCGCATTGGAGATCACGCAGATATCCGTGCACAGCCCGCACAGCTCAATCTCTTCAATGGGCTGTTTGTCGTTCTCTTTCTTCAGCTCCTCCGCAAGCTCCCTGCTGCCAAAGGCAGGCTTGTCATACACTGCCCTTCCTTCTTCCCCCGCAAGTTCTGCCAGCTGCCCGGCAAGCTCCCAGCCAGCCTCATGAAGGATACAATGCTTCACTGGCAAAAGCTTTCCCTCCTGCGTTTCCAGATAATTCTCCATGTGGGTGTCTCTGGTAAAGATTACTTTTCCCTGGTAATTTTTAACCTTAGAGACTACCTCCGGCAGAATCGCCTGAGCTTCACTGGTTCCCAGACTCCCTGTAATAAAATCATTCTGCATGTCTACTACGATAAGATATTTCATACCCTCACCCCTTCTTTTTCATAAAAACGTGAAATTATTATACCAGTTTATACAAATTGCGTAAAGACCATTTAAATATCAAATACCCATTGACTTTCCCTTCGGGATTGATTACAATGGTCTGACTGCGGCACATCAATCCCTGTGGAATGTTGTGCCTGCTATTTACTTACAGGAGACAAAAATATCATGTGGAAAAATTTCAAATCAAAATTTATCGGGGATAAACAGTTTTACCGGCGCGTTCTTACTCTGGCAATCCCCATGATCGTTCAAAACGCCATCACAAGCTTTGTGAGCTTTTTGGATAATATTATGGTCGGACAGATCGGCACTGAACAAATGTCCGGTGTTGCCATTGTTAACCAGCTGATGTTTGTATTTAATATCTGTATTTTCGGCGGCGTTTCCGGCGCAGGGATTTTCGGCACCCAGTTTTACGGAAAAGGAGACTACGAAGGACAAAAATACGCCTTCCGCTATAAGCTCTACACCAGCGCCCTGATTTCCGCCATTGCATTATGTCTGCTGGGCTTCGGCAGCACCCAGCTTATATCCTTATATTTAAATGATACCGGAAGCGTGGGCGATATCACTCTCGCCTTAAACTATGGCAAAGAATATCTTGCCATCATGATCATCGGGCTTGTCCCCTTTGCCCTGAGCCAGACTTATATCAGCTCCATCAAGGAAACCGGCCAGACCTTCGTTCCCATGCTGGCAGGAATCGTCGCCGTGATCACCAATTTAATCCTGGACTACATCCTTATCTTTGGCATCGGCGATATCATCCCTTCCATGGGCGTTGCCGGCGCTGCCATTGCAACGGTAGCTGCGCGTTTTATCGAATGCGGGATCGTTCTGGTATGGACCCATAAACACAAGAAAGAAAACCCTTATATCGTCGGCGCATACAAAAGCTTTCTTATTCCCCGCCGTATATTTAAAGATATCCTCATCAAGGGTACACCGCTTATGCTAAATGAAATGCTCTGGGCTTCCGGCATGACAGTGATCGTACAATGCTATGCCGTACGCGGTCTTGAGGTCGTCGCCGCACAGAACATTTCTTCCACCATCACAAACTTGTTTAATATTGTTTATATTCAATTAGGAGGCTGCATTTCCATAGTTGTAGGGCAGCTTTTGGGAGCCGGAAAAGTGGAAGAAGCAAAGGATGCGGATAACAAAATGATCTTTTTCAGTGTAGGGTGCTGTGTGGTCATGGCGGCATTTATGATGATAGTCGGGAGATTTTTCCCTTCCATCTACAATACCGAAGAAAGCATCAAAGCGCTTGCCAAAACATTTATTTTAATCTCTGCCCTGGTCATGCCCCTTTGCGCGTTTTCACATTGTGCATACTTTACACTCCGTTCCGGCGGAAAGACCATCATCACATTCCTGTTTGACAGCGTATATACATGGGTCATCGTTATACCTTTTGCTTTTATCCTCTCAAACCATACTGCCCTGCCTATACAGGCTGTATTCTTTCTGGTTCAGTTTACAGAAATTATCAAAGTCTGCATCGGAGCCTTTATGGTAAGGAGTGGATCCTGGATCCAGAATATCACATAGGAGCTGCCGTGAATTAGTTCATGGCAGCCCCAGTTCCTTAGCTCTTCGAGCTTCTTTTTCTATTTTATTGCGCACTCGTAGTTCCTTAAAAAATTGGGTGAGCATCCGGGAGCATTCCTCTTCCAAAACGCCCCGGACCACCCGGACCTGATGGTTAAATTCGGGCATTTCCAGGATATTCAGGATGGAACCTCCGCATCCCGCTTTGGGGTTCATGCTTCCCATTACGACCTCGTCAATTCTTGCCTGCACAATTGCTCCTGCACACATCTGACACGGCTCTAATGTCACATAAAGCGTACAGCCCTCCAGGCGCCAATCTCCCACTTTTTTGCTGGCTTTGTTGATCGCAGTAATCTCCGCATGGGCAAGTGTATTCTTATCCGTGTTCCTTCGGTTATATCCTCTTCCAATGATCTTCCCTTCATAAACGATGACACATCCTATGGGAACCTCTCCCAGATCATATGCTTTTTTCGCCTGCCGAAGGGCTTCTTTCATGTATTTTTCCTGTTCCGTCATCCTGATACCATGCCTTTCCCTTAGGAACTGTCACTTCTGCCATTTCTATCTTTTCATTCAATGCCCCGCAGATGGACCTTGCCTTTCAGCTCCTTTATCCCCGAAACTGCCTGCGCCATTTCTTTTAAAACGATATCATCCGGTTCATGATAGCCCTCTGCAATATTATTTTCAGTATTTTGAAATTTCTGCAAATAGTAAGCATCACATTTCCTGATCCATTCCCCGATTTTGACCATGTCTTCTATCGTATGCAATTCCTTCACTACCGTTGTGCGAAACTCAAATTTCACATTCCCGCCCAGCAGTATTTCCACAGATTCCTTAATTCTTTCTATCTCAAATCCAGCCATTTCATCACTTATTCCTGCTGTCAGTGCGTACTTATCCGGGCAGTTTTTAATATCCATCGCTACATAGTCAAGAAGTCCCTTTTCCATTAACCTTTTTAAAACCTCCGGCCGATAACCATTGGTATCCAGCTTGATCCGATACCCTGTTCCCCTGACTTTTTCCAAAAAATCCTGAAGCCCTTCCTGCAAGGTAGGCTCCCCGCCCGTGATACAGACACCTTTTAAAACATTCTTTCTCTTTTCTAAAAACTCCAGCACCTCTTTTTCCGATAATGCGCTTTCCGCAGAAGGTTTCACAACCAGATCCCTGTTATGGCAAAATGGGCAGCAAAAATTGCAGCCTCCTGTAAAAACAGTGGCTGCCACACATCCCGGATAATCTAATAAAGTAGTTTTGTTCAAGCCTAATATCAACAAAGCTGGACCTCCAAAGCTGAGAATCAGTTGTATTTTCATAATAAATGATTTACAGGGAAATCTCAATACCGATCTTCTCATTCTTGTTGACAAACCCACCCAAAAACTCTATACTACAATAAGACTGTGCAGCTTTGTCATCGGGGAAGCTGTCATGGCTGCCCTGCGTAAGTGGCGTCTGAAGATTTGGTCTTGCGCAATGGAAATCTGTGAATCGTGTCAGGTTGGGAACAAAGCAGCACTAAGCAGAATTTTCCATGTGCCGTAAGGGTGCCTGATCCTAGTTAACTGCTCAGGTAACGCATGGCGGCTTCCCTGAGGATAAAGCCCACGGTCTGTTTTATTTTACACGCCAGCCGCGCTACAGTTCCACCCTCCTCATGTAAAATCCAAATTTACCGATTTCAACCGGTCCGGCACATTCAAATCCTTCAAATCCAAACATGACTGCCACCATTTTTTCTCTTTCAAAGTAGGTTCCCGGAACCCCAAGATAAAAACATTCCCCATCGTTTTCCCCAAGTTCCTTGTCTGGTCCCAAAATCAGATAACGATAATTATAAAATCCATGCAGGAGAAAGCTGTTATTTACCAGCTTCTGATAGGATGCCCGCAAAATAATGAAATCCTTCGGTTCAATGGAAATGAATACACGTTCATCCCCGAATGGTCTGATCTGGGGATAGTCATTGATAAGCTGCTCCCATTTATTGTCAAAAGTACAAATTTCCTGTGGTTCCTGCTCTAGATCTGCCGCAAAAACTGTTGCTGCTCTCTGTTCCAGTTTGTCTGCTTTTTCCGTTTCCTGAAATTGTTTCATCTCACGGTTTATGTCATAAATTTTATCCTTTTCGGCATGTTCAGTTTTCTTATTTTCTCTTTCACTCAGATAGCCAGCTACAAAAGTTTCACTGTTATTTCTGATTTCGATACCCCAAAGGTCTTTTAACCAATATTCTCTTCCATGGATAAAAATTTCCCCTTCATTGGCACGAAAAATTCCATGAAAGGACATCCCCTCTGCTTGTACCGAAATTTTTTCCACGAAAATTTTCTCGCTCCTGATCAGAAAATAAAGAACCTGTTCATTTCCTTGCCTGCAGAAATCTTTCTTCACTTGTATATCTACGCACCATTCATTACCCTTTCCGCTAATTCTCGCAAATCCGGCGCCAGACTCCTTTTTTTCCCCCTGGTAACGTGACAGATACACTATCTTCTTTTCATATAAAAACAACCTTATCACCCCTGACAATATAATAGCGAATGCCAAAATATCCGGCATTCGCTATATTGTATTCAGGCATTAGGCTGTTCATTACACATATCTTGACCAGCATCACCGCTCAAGATACTTCATATAATTATAAACCATCATGGCAATTTTAAAGGTCAAAGCATCATCAAAAGTCCGCACATCAAGCCCTGTGCTCTTTTCCAGCTTCTCTATCCTGTAAACCAGCGTATTTCTGTGCACGAAAAGCTGCCTTGAAGTCTCTGACACATTCAGGTTATTTTCAAAAAATTTATTTACCGTGGAAACAATTTCTTCATCAAAATCACCCGGATCATTATCTCCGAAAATCTCACTGATAAAGATACGGCAAAGGTTAATTGGCAATTGATAGATCAAACGTCCTATTCCAAGGCTTCCAAAAGAATTGACTTTCTTTTCTACATAAAAAATCTTCCCTACATCGAGCGCCATAGTGGCTTCCTTATAAGACTTAGATACATCTTTCAGCTCCTGGACTGCGGATCCATAAGCAACCCTTACATTCAGCATCGCTTCCGTGCTCATCATATCCACGATCGTCTGTGCCGTCTGCTCGATCTGCTCATCTCCATCTCCTCTCTCAAGCGCCTTGATCAGGATCACCCGGCTCTCATCCACTGCCGTGACAAAATCACCGGACTGAGAAGAAAACATGCCCTTCAGCAGTTCAGCAGCCGTGCTGTCTTTTCCTGACTGAGTCTCAATAATATATACCACTCTGGGAAGAGTTACTTCCAAATGAAGCTTCTTCGCACGATTATATACATCCACCAACAAAAAATTGTCCAGCAAAAGATTTTGGAAAAAATTATTGCGGTCAAAACGTTCTTTGTATGCCGTTATCAATTGCTGGATCTGGCTGGCTGCAATTCTTGCAATCAGGTAGGTTTCATCATTACTTCCCCGTGCTACCAGCACATATATCAGCTCTCCCTCATCTGTAATCTTAAGCAGATGATCCATTCCGATCACCTGACTGTCCGCCGGAGACTGGGCAAATCCTTTCACCATGTCCGGCGAAATATCACTGCTTTCAAATGTCGAAACGATCTCTGCCCCATCCAAGTCAAAAACAGCCAGATTAACTCTCGTGATCATTCGCAGTTCTTCAATACAATTCATCAATACCTGTGCAGATATCATTTTTTTCATCCTTTCGCAAAAAGGGGATGCTCTCGCATCCCCCTTGTTAAACTAGTTTGTGATAACCTGCTCTGTCTCTTTATCAAATACATGAATCTTTTCAACATCAAATGCAAACTTAACTGCATCGCCAGGTCTTGATGTTGTACGAGAATCAACTCTTGCGGTGAGAGGGAACTCAGCCAGGTCAAAGTACAGATAAACTTCTGCACCGAGCAACTCGTAAACCTTGATTGTTGAACTGAATGAGCATTTAGCTGTCTGAAGATATGCTTCTGAATCATAAATATCTTCAGGACGGATACCAAATGTAACTGTCTTTCCATTGTAGCCGCCAGCGATAAGCTTTTTGGACTTAGCTGCCGGAAGAGGAATGCTTGTTCCTGCAATCTTCAAGCTTGCAATATCTCCATTAACCTCGACAACTGCGTCAAGGAAGTTCATCTGAGGTGATCCCATGAATCCTGCAACGAACAGGTTAGCGGGTTTCTCATACAGATTCTGAGGTGTATCTACCTGCTGAACAACACCATCCTTCATAACAACGATTCTGTCACCAAGAGTCATAGCCTCTGTCTGGTCATGTGTAACGTAGATGATCGTTGTTCCTAATCTCTGATGCAGTTTGGAAATCTCAACACGCATCTGTACACGAAGCTTTGCATCCAAGTTAGAAAGAGGCTCATCCATCAGGAATACCTTAGGATTACGAACGATTGCACGACCCATAGCAACACGCTGTCTCTGACCACCTGACAAAGCCTTCGGCTTACGGTCAAGGAGAGGTGTAAGGTCAAGAATCTTTGCTGCTTCCTTAACCATCTTATCAATTTCATCCTTCGGAACTTTTCTCAGCTTAAGACCGAAAGCCATGTTGTCATATACTGACATATGAGGATACAGAGCGTAGTTCTGGAATACCATTGCGATATCTCTGTCCTTAGGCTCTACGTCGTTAACAACCCTGTCACCAATCTTCAGTTCGCCGGAAGAAATGTCTTCCAAACCTGCGATCATACGAAGAGTTGTAGACTTACCACATCCGGAAGGACCTACGAAAATAATAAACTCCTGATCCTTAATTTCGAGGTTAAAGTCCTTAACAGCTTCGAATCCGTTAGGATACACCTTGTAGATATTTTTTAAAGATAAACTTGCCATTTCATTTGCCTCCTTAGAATTTTTAATTCACAACCAAGTCTGTGTTTAGTATACATAAGTTTGCAAACCTTGGCTATGCCACTATTCCACAAAGATTTCAAACTCTCTTGTAAAAAATGCTTACAAAGGCTATTTAAAATTTTTCCGCTAGGCAATATAGCTAATAATTATATTTATTTCATGGGCGTTTTGCATAATTATTGCTGATCTTCGCCTTTATCTTCCATATTGGCATCCTGATTTTCCTCTGCCATGCCCTGATCTGCGCCGTCCGTCTCTTCATTTCCTTCTGCTTCATCTATCGGCTCAATAAACCAGTCATCGCCGTTTGCCGCCTCTTCTTCCGGCTCAAACCTCTTAAAGGTTTTATTATACAGCATTGCACTCAAAAATACCGGACCCGAAATGCCAAACGCGATCACAAAGGGAAATCCCTGCGGAATAAAAATCGTCACAGCTGTAGGAATTGCCCAGATAATGACCATCAAAACCGTTTTAGGCATCGCCAAAATCCCCATTAACAGGGAATTTCGAAAAGTATTTTTAATCGTATTCTCAAATCTGGCAAGGATGGGAAACACGAGCATCGTTGAAAACAATACCAGCACGCCAATAACCCCCAGAGCTATCCTCAAACCTACCGGAAATGTCAAAGTGGAAAAGGAGAAGATAAAAAGATCCCCTATAATGACAACAAATACCAGTACCATGATCAGCCATATGATCGTCGCCTGCTTAAAATTCTGCTTAAAAGATTTAAAGAAGTCTCTTGTCACATAACCGTCTTCATTTCTGACCATTTTCAGCGCCACATAATTAAGGGCTGTCAAAGATGCACCGACAGTGACGATTGGTATGCAGCAGATAAATGCCAGAATGTTGAGCCAGATCAAATCGGCCAGTTTGCTCAGCCCGGCCATAAGGGGGCTGTCCAGATTAAATATTCTTCCCATAGTTTCCTCTTCCTTTGTTTTATGATTCTTTAAATTTTTTTGATACCTGATCGTATTGCTTATTCAGCTTTCTGTACGTAACCAGTATTTCATCTGTACGGCGCTGTACTTTCTGCATGATCTCATCGTAATTATCCCAAAATGCATTGGCTGCATGTTTATTAAACTTATCGCTTAATGCTTCGGCCTTAAGCCGGGAAAATATTTCTTTTTCATCCATCGAAGCCCTGTATGCTCTTTCTCCCATCATTGCCGAAACGGTATCTGCAAACTGCAAGATTTCCTGATTGCGGTTCATCTGTTTTGCATACAGCCCTCTTGGATATCCGCTGCCATCACACCGCTCATGGTGGGTCGCCACCAGTTCAACGATTTCTTCTGCCATATGCCCATTTAGCACCTGCTCTGCCAGATGTACATGCATCTTTACTTTTTCATATTCTTCATCGGACAATTTTCTCGGTGCCTCTATGATCTCCCTGGGTATGGCAAGCATGCCGATATCATGAAGCAGGCTTCCATAATAAAGCCTGTCTTTTTCACTCTCCTGCAGTCCAAGCTTCATACCCAGCATTTCTGCAATGGATATACAGGTAACCGTATCCAGCACCGTCTTTTCACTCCGGAAACCCAGACAAAACATCAGCATTTCCAGCGCCTTTTTCTTGTCTTCATTGGTGAAGATCATATAATCAACAATCTCCTCCAATTCCCCCAGGTATTCGCCGCTTTTCACCTTGCCCAGAACATCCTCTTCTTTCATCACCTTTTGGAATAAGGTGTGGGCGGCAGGGCTTAATACCGTACCAATCTGCTTTTGGATCATGCTCATATTAAAGGTATCTTTCATTGCCCTTGAAAATATATCAATCTTCTCAGCATAATTTAACAAGGCAGCAATCTCTTTACCTTCATACTGTAATTCCTTAAGCTGTAAAAAGTTGGTGTGGTGATACAAGATAATAGATGCCAGCTCCTTAAGCGGTGAAAGATGTTTGAAGATAAGATATCCATATGTAGCATGAGGCATAGGCTCTCTGTATTCATACCCCACCAGGTCTTTAAGGTTACTCGTTTTAAAAGCGCCAATATCATGGAAAGAAGCCAGAAACACGAAATCTGCCAACTCAAACTTCTCATATCCGCCCTGGCAGTCCAGCATTTTGTATAAATAATAAGCCACTCTGGAACCATGTTCAATAACCCTGCGGTCTGCCATCTTCAGGGTATCACGTATTAATCTGAAAATATCTTTGCTGTGAATATAATCCATAGTTCCTCTTCTTAGAAACTGTTAATTTATTTCTTTACAGTTCCTTATAATAATGTGTATTCCATAGGTGTATAAATAATGCCCTCCCGGCATGTTTGCGACCCAATGTCACGAAATCCTATTTTATGATAAAAAGGCACCCCATATGGCGAGGCATTTACTGTTATCCGGGATCCCCCGAATTTTTTCTTAACATAAACTGCCATTTCCCTGATCAACGCCTTGCCTATTCCCTGAAAATGATATGCTTTATCCACAAAAAGCAGCGAAATATGCATCTGGTTGCGCAATGTGATCATTCCAACCATCCGGCTGCCGTCATATGCGGTCAGCATTTGATAATCACCCGTCTCAAATAATCTTTTCAGGTTTGTATCTGTGACAAAGTCCTCAAAACTCCTGACGCCCTCCGGTGAATAATCACCCGCCTCAAACTCCAGAAAAGTCTTCCATGCCAGTCCCATGGCATCTTCCCACTCTTCCCTCTTTGCAAATCCAATTTTGTACCGAAATTCTTTCTCCATTGTAATCCTTCATGCTGCCAGCACTGTGAAAAATTTATTTTTCACAGTACTTCCCCTTATTGCTGTGAGAAATCCTTTGTCTTTCTATTATATCAGATAATGCACTTTTTTACAAATGCCAACACGAAAGCCATTCATGAAAACAATCCGTCAAAAAAGCCTTTCACAGAACTTTTTAAATTATCCCAGAAACTTCCAATCGCATTCTGGGCGGCATTCTTGACTGCTCCCTTCACCAGTTCATCCGCATGGTCTGCGAACTCAGCGCCATACTCGCCGTAAAGAGACTCCGCCTTTTCCACCACATACTCTGCCGAAAATCCCATATCCTCCAGTTTTTCCATGGTATCCACCAATGCCCTTGCATCCGCCTCGTCAAGCTCCACGCCAAATTTTTCTTCTCCTTTTGAAATTGCCTTCTGGATCCCCTCGCCGGAAGACAGATTTCCTTCTGACACCTGATCCTTCAAAAAGGCAAAAACCTCGCCAGCAGTTTCCTGGTCCATTGAACTAAACGCATCCGAAAGCTGCTGCCTGATCTGGTCTATAACGCCAGCGCCATCACTTTCAGATGCATACACCGTCGTATGGACAAATGATATTACCAAAAAACACAAAAGCAATGATATTATAATTCTTTTTTTCATTCTATAATTGATACTCCTTAACTCGTTCCATGATCCATGTATAGATTTCCCCATAGACCTGCATTTTATTCGTTTCATTTAAAAGTTCATGCCTTCCTCCCGGATACAGCTTGATGGAAACCCTTTCCATGCCCGTCTGGACAAAATCCTCATAAGCCTTTTTAACCCCTTCTCCATAATCACCTACCGGGTCCATGTCGCCTGAAATGAAATGTACCGGCAGTTCCTTAGGCATCTTAGCCAGATTATCCTTCTGGTTCAAGCGGTTCAGCAGCTGGAACAAAGTCTTGAAGCCATTTACCGTGAAAGTAAAACCGCACAAGTCATCCTTCATATATGCGTCTACGATTTTCTCATCCCTGCAAAGCCAGTCAAAGGTCGTTTTCGGATCTGTGATCCTTTTGTTATAAGCGCCAAACGCTAATTTATCGATCAGCTTTGCCACATGGGCGCCACCTAAAAACACTCCCTGGACAGCCGCAATTGCCTGGCTCATCTTCACCAGCGCCTGCGGCTTTGACCCGGTTCCGCAGATGATCGCTCCCTCAATCCCCGTTCCGTAACGAAACAGATAATTTCGCAGGATAAAGGAACCCATACTGTGCCCCAGAATCACATAAGGAACTCCCGGATAATCCTCCTGGGTCATCTTTTTCAGACGGTGCACATCCCTGACAACCACGGTAGCCGGATCCTGCTCGCAGAAATATCCATAAATGCCGTCCTCAGGAACACTTTTCCCATGTCCTAAGTGGTCATCCCCCGTTACTAAGATCCCCTTTTCTCCAAGAAACTGCGCCAGCTCCTCATACCTTTCAATATATTCCGCCATTCCGTGGACGATCTGCAGGATACAGAGCGCCTTCCCCTCCGGCACCCACCTGACTGCATGAAGCTTTGTTTCCCCATCTCTTGAATCGAATGTAAATTCTTCTTTTTTAACCATTGTAACCTCCCAGCCTTTCTCTCCCCATACGTGGAAATGCCAACCACGAAGCAATCTTAACAGATCTCCGCTCCGGCAGGCATATTCCTTTCCGGTGTCAGAAGCGCCAGATTCCCCTCGCTATCCTCCGCACAAAGAATCATTCCCTCCGAAAGTACCCCGGCCAACTTCGCCGGCTTCAGATTCACCAGCACCATTACCTTCTTGCCCACCATCTCCTGGGCACTGTAATGCTGTTTGATTCCTGAAACAATCTGCTTCACCTGACTTCCGATCCGTACCTTGGAACAAAGCAGCTTCTTGGACTTCGGAACTTCCTCACAGGCAATGATCTCTCCTACCTGAAATTGCATTTTCTCAAACAGATCATAAGTGACCTCATCCTTAGGATCGATATCGATCACCGTTTCCTCTTCCTTCGCTTCACCAGCGTTTTCTTTCTCTGCGGCTGCTTTGCGCTGCGCAAACATTGCCTCCGCCTTCTCGGTTACTTCTTTCAAATCCAGTCTTGCAAACAAAATCTCCGGCTTCTCCGTTACCTGTCCTCCCGAAGGATACAAGCCAAACGTTTTCAGTTCTTCAAAGCCCCTCACTTCCGTATTTAACTGCCCTGCAATCTTCCCTGCGGTTTGCGGCATAAACGGCTCCAGCAGGGATGCCCCGACCATAATGCTTTCCACCAGATGATAAAGAACGGTAGACAAGCGGTCCCTCTTCGCCTCATCCTTGGCAAGCACCCAGGGTTCTGTCTCGTCAATATATTTATTGCAGCGCTTAAACAAAGCAAAGATTTCCGTCAGCGCATCTGCCACACGGAGTTCTTCCATCTTGGCAGCCACCTTGTCATAAGTCCCGGTCACTACCCGCTTCAAATCCTCATCGACCGGTTCATAAACGCCCTTGTCCGTGACCTTCCCGCCAAAATACTTATTGCTCATGGAAATCGTTCTGTTCACCAGATTCCCCAGCGTATTGGCAAGATCGGAATTGATCCTTTCCACCAAAAGATCCCACGAGATCGTTCCGTCATTTTCAAAAGGCATTTCATGGAGCACGAAATAACGGACTGCATCCACGCCGAAGAAATCAACAAGATCGTCTGCATAAAGCACATTCCCTTTAGACTTGCTCATCTTGCCCTCTCCCTGCAAAAGCCATGGATGCCCGAAAATCTGCTTCGGAAGCGGCTCGCCCAGCGCCATCAGGAAGATTGGCCAGTAGATCGTATGGAAACGGATGATGTCCTTCCCGATCAAATGCAGGTCAGCAGGCCAAAACTTGTGATACTGCTCCGTGCTGTTCCCATCACAGTCATAGCCAATGCCTGTAATATAATTGGTCAATGCATCCAGCCACACATATACCACATGTCTGTCGTCAAAGTCCACCGGAATACCCCATTTAAAAGTACTTCTCGACACACAAAGATCCTGCAGGCCGGGCAACAGGAAATTGTTCATCATTTCATTTTTACGCGATACCGGCTGAATAAATTCCGGATGATTGTTAATATGTTCTATCAGCTTATCCGCATACTTGCTCATTTTAAAGAAGTATGCCTCTTCCCTTGCAGGCTTTACCTCCCTGCCACAGTCCGGACACTTTCCATCCTTAAGCTGGGACTCTGTCCAAAAGGATTCACAGGGCGTACAATACATCCCTTCATAAGCTCCCTTGTAAATATCCCCCTGATCATAGAGCCGTTTGAAGATCTTCTGCACCTGCTTTTCATGGTAGTCATCCGTCGTCCGGATAAAATGATCATAGGAAATCTCCATCAAAGCACACAGATCCTTGATGGTCCCTGCCACCTGGTCTACCAGCTCCTTCGGCGTGATCCCTGCCTCCTGCGCCTTCAGCTCGATCTTCTGCCCATGTTCATCGGTTCCGGTCTGGAAAAAAACATCATAGCCGTCCTTTCTCTTAAACCGGGCAATACTATCTGCTAACACGATTTCATAGCTGTTGCCTATATGGGGTTTCCCCGATGTATACGCAATTGCCGTTGTGATATAGTACTTTCCTTTATTCATCTTGATCTCCTCCTGTCTAACTATCCATACACAGTATACTATATAAATAGAAATTATGAAACACAACTTTTATTCCTTTACCGGCTTTACCTTTCCGGCTGCTTTATATACCAATACGGCTGCCAGCGTTCCCAGTATCATTCCTCCCAGAACGTCTGTAGGAAAATGAACAAAGAAATACAGCCTGCTGAACGCGATCAACGCTGCCAGAATAATCGCGGCTGCTCCTGCCTTTTTATGATGAAGGAATATGGTCACCGCTGCCGCAAAGCTATGCAGCGTATGTCCGGAAGGAAAAGAATACTCCCCCGGAGGCGGGATCAGCAGTTCAATTTCCCGGTCAAAATACATAAAGGGTCTTGGACGCGCCACCAGATTTTTGATCAGTCCATTTCCCAGCACAAAACAGATTGCCATCGTCAGAAGCATCAAAATGCCGCACCGTCTGCTCCTTTTAAAGCAGATACATCCCAATCCGATCAGTATCCACACAATCCCATTATTCCCCAGTTCCGTAAAAATACGCATTACTGCATTCAGCCAGCCGCAGTAAAGATTTTGCAACGCAAACAGAATATCAAATTCCACCGTCTGCAGCCCCAGCAAGGATATTTCCATATTTGCTTCCCCCTGTATTTCCAATCTGTCTTACCATAACTTATGCTTACGATACCACAAAGATATCCTTATTTCAATATTAACAAACACGCAGCCCCCGGGTGGCGGAATCACCCGGGGGCTGCTCAAACTATCAAGGGATACGGAACTGCGCAAGCTATTACTGCACAGTTCCTTAGATAAAGGCTGTTTTATTCGACATCCTGCAAGGCATCAAAGTCTTCCTCTCCGGTACGGACCTTTATTACCTTATCCACGTTATATAAAAAAGTGTCTTCGACACTTCAACCCCCTAGCCCCCATTCATGGGGGAATTAGGGGTTTCTTTTTGTGTCATTTT